>Ga0316604_10000163_pt1 | contig 102718 bp, 95 predicted proteins | sample OWC_soil_day20_C_FD_207650 | JGI IMG/M metagenome (GOLD analysis project Ga0316604, IMG submission 207650) | Wetland soil microbial communities from Old Woman Creek delta, Ohio, United States - OWC_soil_day20_CT | ecosystem: Environmental > Terrestrial > Soil > Wetlands | place: USA: Ohio... | reverse complement strand
GCAGGCCGCCCGGGATTTTTTCCATTTCCGGATGAGCAACCGAAGCAACCTCGACAGCACCACCTTCATCGAGGCGATTACGAGCACCGCTTATGGTAAAGCCCTGATTGTAAAGAAGCTCACGAATCCGGCGAACCAGCAAAACTTCATGGTGCTGGTAATAGCGACGATTACCCCGACGCTTTACCGGCTTGAGTTGATTAAACTCCTGCTCCCAATAACGAAGCACATGCGGCTTCACACCGCACAATTCACTGACTTCACCAATGGTGAAGTAGCGCTTGGCCGGAATGGGCGGTAGTTCTTCCCCGCCCGTAGTCTTATGCCGCGGTTCCATCAAAAGCTAGCTCGACGTCTGACTTCAGTTTTTGGCTGGCGTGAAAAGTTACAACACGACGCGCCGTAATTGGGATTTCCTGCCCGGTTTTAGGGTTGCGACCAGGACGCTGTGGTTTGTCACGCAACTGAAAATTACCAAAACCGGACAGCTTGACGCCATCTCCGACTTCCAGTGCATTACGTATTTCTTCGAAAAAAGCCTCGACCATATCTTTGGCCTCACGCTTGTTAAGGCCAACTTTTTCGAAAAGCAGGTCAGCGAGCTCAGCTTTGGTTAGCGTCATCGTTATTGTTTCCGTCAGGCACGCAGTTGAGCACCGAATGCCTGTTCGAAACAGGACACCAGTTGCTGCATCGCAGCATCAACTTCTGAATCTTGCAAAGTGCGTTGAGTATCTTGCATAACTATCCGGAAAGCAAGACTTTTCTTGTTTTCCGGGATACCCTTTCCGACGTAAACATCGAACAATTGAATGTCCTGAATGAGGTCAGAAACCTGCCCTTTGAGTCCATCGAGCAGGGTCTGCAAAACCACATTTTGATCGACCACAATGGCCAGGTCGCGAATCACCGGCGGGAACTTGGAGACCTCGGCATAGGCTGGAACATTTGCGGCCTTGACCGCGTCAAAATCCAGCTCGAAAACCACGGGCGCCTGCGGCAAATCATACTTCTGGACCCATTCCGGGTGCACTTCACCGATACAACCAATGTCGCGACCTTCGAACAGAATGCGGGCAGCACGCCCTGGATGCAGTGCCGGATGCGCCAGTTTCTCGAAACGCAAAACAGCCGGCGCCAGAAGCGCTTCAATATCACCTTTGACGTCGTAGAAATCGACCTTACGCGCCCCGCTACCCCAACCTTCCGGCAAGGCGCCGCCGAAAGCCAGTCCTGCCAGTTTCCATGGCTGATGAAAACCATTGACCGGCACAGCATCGGCTGAACGATGAAAGGTACGACCGACTTCGAACAAGCGAACACGGGTCTGCTTGCGTTTCAGGTTGGTAATCAGATTCGAAATCAGACCACCGAACAGTGTCGAGCGCATCACCGCCATCTGACTGGCAATCGGATTTGCCAGGCGAATCAGCTCGGCTTCTGCCACATTTGCGGCAAAATCGGCTTCCCACGCCTCCTCGACGAAGGCGAAATTAACAACTTCCTGATAGCCACGATCGGCCAGCATCTGACGAAGCCGATAAGCTGGCCGCCGCGCTTCCGGCTGGACCTGCATTTTCAGCGCACCGCGTGGCGATACTGACGGAATGTTGTCGTAGCCGTACAGGCGTGCAATTTCCTCGATCAGATCTTCTTCGACTTCCATGTCAAAGCGCCAGGATGGCGGCGTCACCCGGAAATTATCGCCTTCGCGCACAAAAGAGAGATCAAGACCGGCAAACAGACCGGCAATGCGTTCGGCACCAAGCGGCAGACCAAGCACCATTTCGGCGCGAGCGGTACGCAGGAGAACCGGCTTGCGGACCGGCAAAACAGCCTTGGCTTCAACGACCGGACCAGCCTGGCCGCCGCAGATTTCGAGAATCAATTGCGTGGCACGCTCGATAGCGCGCCGCGCACCGCCAAAATCGACTCCGCGCTCGAAGCGGTGCGAGGCATCCGAACCAAAGCCATAGCGACGAGCCCGGCCGGCAATCGCCTTGGGCGCAAAGAAGGCGGATTCCAGGAACAATTCGCTGGTTTCCAGCGTAATACCACTTTCCTCGCCACCCATGATGCCGGCCATGGCCAAGGGCTTCACGTCATCGGCGATCATCAGGACATCAGCGTCAACCGTGATGGTCTGCTCGTTCAACAGCAGCAGCTTTTCTTCCGGTTTTGCCAGGCGAGCATGCACAGCACCTTCCAGCCTGGTGTTATCGAAAGCGTGCAATGGTTGCCCAAGTTCGAGCATCACGTAGTTGGTGACGTCGACCAGCGCGGAAATTGCTCGAATGCCACTACGTTCGAGGCGGCGCTTCATCCACTCCGGCGTCGGCGCCTTTGCATTGACGCCCTTGAGGACGCGGCCGCAGTACAACGGACAGGCTTCCGGCGCGTCGAGCACGATGGCGCGACTATCAGCAATGCTGGCCGCCACTTCCGGCACGACCGGCAGGCTGGTCGCGGCACCGGTAATGGCACCGACTTCGCGGGCAATGCCGAGCAGCGACAGACAGTCGGCACGGTTCGGCGTCAGCTTCAGTTCGAACAGGTTGTCGTCGAGATCGAGATACTGTCGGATAGCCTGGCCAACTGGCGCATCGGACGGCAGAACAAGCAGACCCGAGGCCTCTTCGGCAATGCCCAGTTCCTTGGCGGAGCACAGCATGCCAGAGGATTCGATGCCGCGCACCTTGGCAATCTTGATGGTGAAATCGCCAGGCAGCTTCGCACCTGGCAGCGCGCACGGCACCTTGAGACCGACGGCAACATTCGGCGCACCGCAGACGATGGTCGTCGGTGTACCGCTACCAGTATCAACCTGGCAGACGTTCAGACGATCAGCATCAGGGTGCTTGACCACCTCCAGCACGTGGGCAACAACGACATTATCAAAAGCCGGAGCGACCGGGTCGAGCTCCTCGACCTCGAGGCCGGCCATAGTCAACAGATGGGAGAGTTCCTCGCTCGACAATTTGGGATCGACGAGGGTACGCAGCCAGGATTCGGAGAATTTCATTGGCGTGACTCGAATTGTAGGTCAGTTGAACTGACGCAGGAAACGCAGGTCGCCTTCAAAGAACAGGCGAAGATCATTGATGCCGTAGCGCAGCATGGTCAGGCGATCCTGACCGAAGCCGAAGGCAAAGCCGGTGTACTTTTCCGGATCAATGCCGGCAATGCGCAGCACGTTCGGATGGACCATGCCGCAACCGGCGATTTCCAGCCATCGGCCCTTCAGCGCACCGCTCATGAAGGCGACGTCAATTTCAGCCGACGGCTCGGTAAACGGGAAGAAGGATGGACGGAAACGCACCGTCAGGTCGTCCGTCTCAAAGAAGCTTTTCAGAAAATCGGCAATGACGCCCTTCAGGTCGGCGAAGGAAACGCCTTCACCAACCCACAGGCCTTCGACCTGATGAAACATCGGCGAATGGGTCGCATCGGAATCGACGCGATAGACGCGCCCCGGCGCGATGATGCGGATTTCAGGCATTTTTTCCAGCTGGCCGTAGCGCTTTACATGCGCTTGCATGTATCGGGCCTGGATCGGGCTGGTATGAGTGCGCAGCAGCACCTTGTCGGCCAAAGTACCGTCCGGGTTCTGCAGGTAAAAGGTATCGTGCATCGAACGTGCAGGATGATCCTCAGGCGTGTTCATGGCCGTAAAATTGTAGAAATCCTCTTCGATTTCCGGACCATCAGCGACTTCGAAGCCGATCGAGGCGAACAAAGATTCGATACGCTCCAGCGTGCGTGTCACCGGGTGAAGGCCACCGCGCGCTTCAGCGCGACCGGGTAGCGTCACATCCAACGCCTCTTCAGCCAAACGTGCATCCAGCGCAGCCTTGCGGATCGCCTCGCGCCGCTCATTAAGCGCGGTTTCAACAGCAGTCTTGGCGACGTTGATCGCTGCACCGGCGGTTTTCTTCTCCTCGGGCGGCAGCTTGCCCAAGCCCTTCAGGAGTTCGGTAATCTGACCGCTCTTGCCGAGGAAACGGGCCTTGACCTGTTCCAGCGCATCCGGGTCGGAAATGGCAGCAAATGCAACTTGTGCTTCGCTAACGATCTGATCGAGATTTTCCATGGACTTCAATACCTGCAAACTGCGACAAAACCACAAACAAAAAAGGAGGCTCTCGCCTCCTTTTTTTCATCAAGCTTTCGCTCAGGCGCCGAGCTGTGCCTTGGCCTGTGCGGCCAGAGCGGCAAAAGCCGGCTGATCGAAGACGGCCAGATCGGCCAGAACCTTGCGGTCAACTTCGATATTGGCCTTCTTCAGACCGTTCATGAAGGTGCTGTACTTCATGCCCAGCTCACGAGCTGCGGCATTGATACGGGCGATCCACAGGGAACGGAACTGGCGCTTGCGTTGACGACGGTCACGGTACTGATATTGACCGGCCTTCATCACCGCCTGCTTGGCAATGCGATATACGTTCTTGCGACGGCCGCGGTAACCCTTGGCCTGAACGAGAACCTTCTTGTGACGCGCGCGCGCCGTTACACCACGTTTAACTCTAGGCATCTTCTATCTCCTTACGCGTAGGGCATCATGGCGCGGACAGAAGCTGCATCGCGCTCGTGAACAGCAGTAGCACCGCGCAGGTGACGCTTAACCTTGGTGGTCTTCTTGGTCAGAATGTGACGCTTGAAGGCTTGACCGCGCTTGATGCTGCCACCGGCGCGGATCGAGAAACGCTTCTTGGCGCTGCTCTTGGTCTTCATTTTGGGCATTTAGATGCTCCTTAATGACATGCCGTCAGGTGATTCCCGGCGGGAACGCTTTTACTACCCGAAAGCACTAATAACAACTGATTTACTACGCTTGCTTTTTCTTGGCCGGCCCGATGATCATGATCATCTGACGACCTTCCATCTTCGGCATCTGCTCAACCGCACCAACGGCGTCGAGGTCTGCCTTGATTCGTTCCAACTGGCGCATGCCGAATTCCTGATGCGCCATTTCACGCCCCCGGAAGCGCAGGGTCACTTTGACCTTGTCGCCCTCTTCCAGGAAACGCGTCATATTCCTGAGCTTGATCTGGTAATCGTTTTCGTCGGTACCCGGGCGCAGTTTGATTTCCTTAACCTGCACCTGTTTCTGCTTCAGCTTGGCCTCATGCGCACGCTTTTGTTCCTGATACTTGAACTTGCCGTAGTCCATGATGCGGCAGACCGGCGGCTTTGCAGTCGGTGCAATCTCAACCAGATCGACACCGGCTTCTTCAGCCATTTGCAGCGCGGCACGAATGTTGACGATGCCTAGCTGTTCACCTTCTGCACCCTGGAGACGAATCTCAGGAACCGTGATTTCTTCGTTGAGGCGATGCGCCTTGTTCTGAGCTATGGTAAAACCCCCGAAAACAACAATAATTAAGCCGTGCCACTACGCGCCACGACTTCCTCTTGAAGTCGCTTGATCAAGACATCTACGGGCATCTGTCCGAGATCCTGACCACCGCGAGTACGCACGGCTACCAGTCCGTCCGCTTTTTCCTTATCGCCCACAACGAGCTGATAAGGCAGCCGGTTCAAGCTATGTTCTCGGATTTTATAGGTAATTTTCTCGTTACGCAAATCCGCCTCAGCCCGGAAGCCCGCCGAGTGTAGCTTTTGTGCGACTTCAGCCGCGTAATCGGCCTGCTTTTCGGAGATATTCAGCACCACCACCTGCACAGGCGCCAACCACAACGGCAAGGCACCGGCGAAGTTTTCGATCAGGATGCCGATGAAACGCTCCAGCGAACCAAGAATGGCCCGATGCAGCATGACCGGCACCTTGCGCGTATCGTCCGCGCCGACATACTCGGCCCCCAAACGCCCCGGCATAGAGAAGTCGACCTGCATGGTGCCACACTGCCAGGAACGGCCGATGGCATCCCTGATATGGAATTCGATCTTCGGGCCATAGAAGGCGCCCTCGCCTGGCAACTCCGTCCATTCCAGCCCGGAAGCGCGCAACCCCTGACGCAGCGCATCCTCTGCCTTATCCCAGACTTCATCAGCACCAACCCGACTATCCGGACGCAGCGCGAGCTTGACCGCAACATCGTTGAAGCCAAAGTCGGCATAAACCTTCTTGACCAGCGCATTGAAGGCGGTCACTTCGGACTCGATCTGATCTTCAGTACAGAAGATATGACCATCATCCTGCACGAATCCTCGGACACGCATCAGGCCATGCAAGGCACCAGCTGGTTCGTTGCGATGACAGGAGCCGAACTCGCCGTAACGCAGCGGCAGCTCGCGATAAGAGCGCAGGCCGGCATTGAAGACCTGCACGTGGCCCGGGCAGTTCATCGGCTTGACCGCGTAGTCGCGGTTTTCCGACGAGGTCGTGAACATGTTGTCCTTATAATGCTCCCAGTGGCCAGACTTTTCCCACAGCGACTTGTCGAGAATTTGCGGGCAACGCACTTCCTGGTAGCCGTTGTTGCGGTAAACCGCGCGCATGTAGCCTTCAATTTCCTGCCAGATTGCCCAGCCTTTCGGGTGCCAGAAAACCAGGCCCGGCGCTTCGTCCTGCATGTGAAACAGGTCATATTGCTTGCCCAGACGCCGGTGATCGCGCTTCTCGGCTTCTTCCAGCATATGCAGATAGGCGTCGAGATCCTCCTTCTTGGCCCAGGCCGTACCGTAGATGCGCTGCAACTGCTCGTTGCGATGATCGCCGCGCCAGTAGGCACCAGCCACCTTCATCAACTTGAAGACTTTGAGCTTGGCCGTAGTCGGCACGTGCGGGCCGCGGCAGAGGTCAATGAAATCACCTTCACGATACAGCGATACCTGCTGGTCAGCCGGAATAGCACCAATCAGTTCAGCCTTGTATTTCTCGCCGAGATCAAGGAAGAACTTGACCGCATCGTCGCGCGCCCAGACTTCGCGGCTGACCGGAATGTCCTTTTTGGCCAGTTCGGCCATGCGCTTCTCGATGGCGACCAGATCTTCCGGGGTAAACGGACGCTTGTAGGCAAAGTCGTAGTAGAAGCCATTCTCGATGACCGGGCCGATCGTGACCTGCGCCTCCGGGAAGAGCTCCTTGACGGCATAGGCCAACAGGTGCGCAGTCGAATGGCGGATCAATTCCAAACCCTCGGCATCGCGCTCAGTGATGATGGCCAGATCGACGTTTTGCTCAATCAAATAGGAAGTATCGACCAACTGGCCACCAATCTTGCCAGCCAGCGCAGCACGGGCCAAGCCAGCACCAATACTGGCGGCGACTTCGGCAACGGTGACCGCTTGCTCATAGGAGCGGATGGAACCATCAGGCAGTTTGATATCGGGCATGGCGGATTCTCTGGAAAAAATCTGGACGAAAAAAAAGTGCGGGGTGAGCCGCACTTTTTTAATAAACGAGAGCTGACTCGACTAGAGTTTCTGAACTGCGCCGCAAGTTCGGAAAGAGATCAAATCAACTCCGTTAGGAATTTGGTAGGCGGTATTGGAATCGAACCAACGACCTCCACGATGTCAACGTGGCGCTCTAACCAACTGAGCTAACCGCCTAAGGAAGCGCGCATTATATAGACGTAGAAGCCGATGTCAACAGCCCTTCGCGATTTTTTTCGAAGCACAGTAAACTCGGCTCAACAAACCATGGAGTCATGCATGAACGAAGGCTGGATAATTCTTGGCATCTGCCTGATCTTAGTCGTCGGTGGCGCCCTGCCCCTGATCAGACCACGCAACGATGTACCACCTCCGCCCCCCAAGGAAACCCTGCGCGACTGGCGCCGCGAAAAATAAGGACATCTCGTGGAATCACGTATCACCGAACTCGAAATCAAGATCAGCTATACGGAAGACCTGGTCGATGAACTGAATCGCCTTGTTTATCGCCAGCAACAGCAAATCGACCTGCTGGCCGCTGAAATCCGCGCCCTGCGCGATCAGGCACGAAACACATCACAGCCGGAGCAGACCTTCAGCCTGCGTGACGAGATTCCACCACATTACTAGCATGTGGCCTCAGCCCCCGGTTACCGTTCTCTATCACGCTGATTGCCTGGATGGTTTCGGCGCGGCCTATGCTGCCTGGCGCCATTTTGGTGACACCGCTACTTATCGCCCGATGCATCACGGCGAAGTCTGGGAAATGGCGGATATCGCCGGGCATGCAGTGTTTATTCTGGATTTTTCTTTTCCGCCTGAAGTTCTGAAAAAAATGGCGGTCCTTGCAAAATCGGTCGTTCAGATTGACCACCACGCCTCGGCGCTCAATGCCTGGGCCGACCGATTACCGACCACCGGAAATAGCCGGTGCAGCTATCAGCATCCGACACTCCCCCTGCATGTCATTTTCGATCTGGAAAAATCCGGCGCCCGCCTGGCCTGGGAGAATTTCCATCCCGACACCCCACCACCGCTGGCCATCCTGCACATCGAGGAGCAGGACATGTGGCGCTTTGTGCTACCAGGCACCCGTCCATTCTGCCGAGCCCTGCGCCTCCTGCCTTTCGATCTGCACCTCTGGCACAAACTGGTCATCGAAACACCGGACGACACCTCACCGCGCTACACCGAAGTCATTGTTCAAGGTACAGCCATCGAGCAGTTTTTCCTGCGCGAAATAGAGCGGCTAGCCGAAAGCAGCCTGCGTACATCGGCCCGGATTCGTGGCGAACCCGTAGACACCTTGCAGGCGCTACGCCATGGACAAGAAGTGGTGACCGATGGCGATCTGGCCTGGCTGGCTATCCGCGGCATCGCCATCAATGCCAATGCCTTGTTTGCCTCTGAACTTGGCAACTCACTGGCCGAACAGAGCGGCAGCTACGGGCTGATCTGGCAGTTTTCTGGCGATGGAGAAATAAAGGCATCGCTACGCTCGAAAGGAAACACGCTCGACGTTTCACGGATCGCCACTCGTTACGGCGGAGGTGGCCACCCGAATGCCGCAGGGTTCCGAATGCCTGCCGATCAGTTTTTCAGCGAAGTATTGACCATAGCGCCCAGCTCAAATTAAAGGATGCCGGGCTTGACGCACGGCACCTCTCGCATTTTGCCAACGCAGCAACATACTCAATACGGCCGAGCGGGAACAGCCTGCCAACCCTCAGGGCAGGCCTGAGTGTAGGGATAATACATGGCGCTCGAACCACAGTAGTACCATACAGCACCCGAATTTGCTGGCGCAGGAGCGGGTGGTTGCTCGACGTAGACCGGCTGCTGCGGATAAACCGGTCCGACATAATAGGGATCGACATAAACCGGTCGAGTGCGATCTGCCATGATGGCCAAGCCGGTCAGCGCCCCAAAGATTGCCAGCCCCGCCCATCCGGAGCCGCCCCCTCCGTAGTGGCTATACCCCCGATGGCCATAACCACGATCTGCATGCGCTGGCGTTGCCAGCAAGGAGAGCGCAACAATCGCAGCCGTAATGAGTTTACACATGATCGCCTCCAAACTTCGCCGAACCAATTGGCTCCGCTTTTCAGTATAGGTCGCCCATGGAAAGCCACTGAAATACAGATGCAACATATTGTTGCGAGAACAATAATGAACAAATGGTGGATAATCGTGTCTGTTGTTCGTCGGGCAGGGGATCGCTTTGATTCAATCCGACAAAGTCATTGTGCCGCGTGGCATTTTGACGATGGCGCAAAAAGCGCAATTTATTGAAAGTGTAAAAGCAATATGCAACAACTAAGAGACAAAGCCTTGAAGCTTTGCGCGGACCACGGAATTACCGTTCAACCCTACGCGGGCGGATGGTGGCTGATGGGTAAAAAAATCAATCGCGTCGTCGGTGAATTGGCTGGCCTTTGTGCCTCCGACCTCACACCGCTGCCGGAGATGGCTCGCTAAGAGTCAAGAAAGTCGTCAGAAACGGAGCCGGGGAAACCCGGCTTTTTGTTGCCGCAATTTCAGCTGGCAAATATGCAAATAGAGCAGCATTCCAAATCCGCTTCATGAGTGGTGTTTTACACCTTTATGGAGATCGGTCGCCGCCAAATACTGTAGCCGCCTGATGGTGAAGGTGGTCATGTCAGCAACCAGAATTTCGATCTCCGGCGGCGGGATTTCCTCATGGCAACGCCGGTCGCTAAACCCGCTCGGCGGGCCTATATCGATCAATCTTCTATCAGCCTGCGCTCTGCGGTCACTCATGATCGGCCACCTTTTGGTGTGAAGGCGAACTTTCAAGATAGACGCTGAACCCCGAACATTCAAGATTTCAGTATCTGATGAGCCGATGGGCTATTGAGGCCAGCAAAACCGCTGCACTGGCTTATCGCCTCGCTTAGCGTGAGGTCGGGATATACTCCGCGATCGCATTTTTGGCTTGCCGATAAAGTGATACCGCAGTCACCAGTGCATTCCAGCAATGAATGAGCAGACAGGCCATCCAAAGGCATTGCTTAGCACCTCGGAGTTATCCGCAGGCGTGGCGTTGATGGTTGCCAATGGACGAAAACCCAATAAAAAAACCCGCAGTTACGCGGGTTTAATGGACTTTCTTGAAGCATGAAAAACAACTACTTGGTGCCCAGGAAGGGACTCGAACCCCCACACCTTTCGGCGCCAGAACCTAAATCTGGTGCGTCTACCAATTTCGCCACCTGGGCAGGCGGGGCGAATTCTAGCACTGACTACCCAACGTTCTCCAGAGCAAGCTAACGATGTCTGTCGATCATTACGAAAATTTTCCAGTGGCATCACTGCTATTGCCGCGTGCATTGCGCCAGCCAATCGAAGTTATTTACCGCTTTGCCCGCAGTGCCGACGATATAGCCGATGAGGGCGACGCCTCATCCGATGAGCGCCTGGCCGGACTAGCTACCTATCAGGCGGAACTGGACCGGATCGCCGCTGGCACAAGGCCGCAGACGCCGCTGTTCGTTGAACTGGCCAAGGTAATTTCGGCCCACGCCCTGCCCATCCAGTTATTCCGCGATCTGCTCGATGCCTTCGCCCAGGATGTGGTCAAGAAGCGCTATGCCGACTACCCGGAACTGCTCGATTACTGCCGCCGCTCAGCCAATCCGGTCGGGCGACTGGTGCTGCATCTGTTCGGTCGCACAGCGCCGGAACACCTGGAACAGTCCGACTGCATCTGCACTGCCCTGCAGTTGATCAACTTTTGGCAGGATGTGGCGGTCGACTGGCAAAAAGATCGAGTTTACATACCTCAGACCGACTTCCCGCATTTCCGCCTTAGCGAAGACGATATTGCGCACAGCCGCTGGTCGGCCAACTGGGCGGCGCTGATGGACTTCGAAATGGACCGGGCGACGGCGCTGATGAAGCGCGGCGCCCCGCTGGTCCACGCCCTGCCCGGCCGCCTCGGCTGGGAAATCCGGCTGACGATTCAAGGCGGGCTGCGCATTTTTGAACGCATCCGGCAGGTGCGCGGTGACGTTTTCACCCGCCGCCCAAAGCTCGGCAAATGGGATTGGCTGGTTCTGGCCGGCCGTTCCATTAGAATGTGAAGCTATGAATCCAGACCAATACTGCCAGGAGAAGTGCGCAAAAAGCGGCTCCTCCTTCTACTACAGCTTCCTGTTCCTGCCCTTGCAACGCCGGCGAGCCATCATGGCGCTCTACGCCTTCTGCCGCGAAGTCGATGACGTCGTCGATGAATGCAACGACGTTTCGATCGCCTCGACCAAGCTTGCCTGGTGGCGCCAGGAGATCGAACGCGTTGCCGAAGGCAAGCCGCAACACCCGGTCGGCCTGGCGCTGGCGGGGCTCGACAAGAGCATCAACCTGCCGAAAGAGCAGTTGCTGGAAATCATCGACGGCATGGAGATGGACCTCACGCAGTCGCGCTATCTCGACTTCAAGGGCCTGTCGCTCTACTGCTACCGTGTCGCCAGCGTCGTCGGCCTGCTGGCTGCCGAGATCTTCGGCTACACCGACCGCCAGACACAAAAATACGCCCATGATCTGGGCATGGCTTTCCAGCTCACCAACATCATTCGCGACATCGGCGAAGATGCCCGGCGCGGCCGCATCTACATCCCGATGGACGAGCTCAAGCAGTTCAACGTGCCAGCCGCCGACATCCTGAACGGCAAATACTCGGACAACTTCACGGCGCTGATGCAGTTCCAGTACGAGCGCGCCGAGAAGTACTACGAGCAGGCGTTTGCCCAATTGCCGGCCGTCGATCGCAAGAACCAGCGCCCCGGCCTGATCATGGCAGCGATCTATCGCACCGTGCTCGACGAGATCAAGCGCGAGAATTTCCAGGTACTGCACCAGCGCATTTCGCTGCCGCCGACGCGCAAGCTGTGGCTGGCTGCCAAGACCTGGATCAAGGGCTGACCTCATGCGCGTTGCCGTCATCGGTGGCGGCTGGGCTGGCCTCGCCGCTGCGGTCGAGCTGACCGCAGCCGGCGCTGAAACCACGCTGTTTGAAGCCGGCCGCGTGCTGGGGGGCCGGGCCCGAGGCGTCGAAATCGATGGCCATCAGCTCGACAACGGCCAACACATTCTGCTCGGCGCCTATCGTGACACGCTGGCGCTGATGCGCCGAGTTGGCGCCAATCCCGCCGAACTATTCGACCACCACCCGCTGCAGGTCATCGACAACACCGGCTTTCGCCTCGCCCTGCCCCGCCTGCCCGCCCCACTCAATGTCGCCTGGGGGCTGCTGGCTGCCAGCGGGGTCGGCATGGGCGAAAAGCTGCGGACCGCCCTGTGGATGGACGGCATCAAACGCCGGGGCTTCAAGCTGGCCTACGAAACAACCGTCGCCCAATGGCTGGACGGCGCCGGACAAACCGGTGCCCTGCGCCGCCACCTGTGGGAGCCGCTCTGCCTCGCCGCGCTGAACCTGCCGGCCGAACGTGCTTCGGCGCAGTTGTTCGCCAACGTGCTGCGTGACAGTCTGGGCAGTTCGCGCCGCGAGGACACCGATCTGTTGCTGCCCCGCGTCGATCTCGGCCAACTGCTGCCCGAGCCGGCCGGACACTGGCTACGGTCCCACGGCGCTGAAATCCGCCTGAGTACCCGCGCCAGGGAGATCAACGCTGCTGAAAACGGCATCGCCATCGACGGTGAAACTTTCGCCGCCGCCATCATCGCCACCGCACCGCAGCATGTCGGCGCCCTGTGGCCGGCCGCAGAAACGAATTACGACTATGAACCGATTGCCACGGTCTACCGGAATGTTGAGCCAGGAATGACATCAGCTTTCCCGCTGAGCAACCGCCTCGGCGGCCATTGCCAGTGGGTGGTCGACCGCGGCCAGGGCGTTCTGGCATGCGTCCTGAGCGGACACGGCGACTGGGAAAAACTGGACGACGACGCTCTGGCTGCCGCCCTCGATCAAGAACTTGGCCTGACGAACCCGACTGGGTGGCACAAGGTCATTCGCGAAAAACGCGCCACCCTCTCCGCACAACCCGGAATCCATCGCCCCGATTGCCGGACGACGGCCCAGCGAATTTTCCTGGCTGGCGACTACACCTGGGCGGATTACCCCGCCACGCTCGAAGGTGCTGTCCGCAGCGGTCGACGCGCAGCACAAATGGCGATGGCAGTCTCGACACAAGGCTGATCTAGCCGATCCGCATTCGATGCCCGTTTGAGAAGCATCAACTCGCACCGGGAAGTCACGAATGAGAATACGATGGCATGGTTCCCGTGATCGATACGCCGATGAGACCACCACTGATTCGCAAGTCGCCAGTTGATTCGCCCTCGGCTGCGAATGGCACTACGTTCTCCTGGGCACAGATCAGCCGCGAACTTGCTCTATCCACCGACAGCCCCATCAACATCGCTCATCTGGCCGTCGACCGCCACGCCCATTCTGCCCATGCCGATAAAGCCGCCTTCCGCTTTCTGGGTGCCGATGGCAGCAGACGCAACCTCAGCTATCGCGAACTCGGCAACCTGACCGACCGTTTCGGCAACGCCCTCAAGGCGCTGGGTGTGCAGAAAGGCGACTGTGTTTTCGTGCTGTGCGGCCGCATCGTCGAGCTTTATGTGGCGGTACTCGGTGCGCTCAAGATCGGTGCTGTGGTCTCGCCACTTTTTCAGTCCTTCGGCCCAGAGCCGATTCGCAACCGCATTTCCCAGGCGGCCGGCAAAGTGCTGGTCACCACGGCCAGCGCCTATCAGCACAAAGTCGCGGCACTTCGCCCCGAACTCCCCTCGCTCAGGCATGTCCTGCTGATCGACGACCTCGGCACCGGCGCCATCGCCGACACCCTGGAGCTGCCAGTCCTGATGCGCGCCGCCCCGGACACCCCGGCGCTGGTGCCGACCGGCCCCGAAGACCCTGCGCTGCTGCATTTCACCAGCGGAACGACTGGCCAGCCCAAGGGGGCCACCCACGTCCACAGCGCTGTCCTGACGCACTATGCGACGGCACGAACCGCCCTCGACCTGCACCCTGACGACGTGTTCTGGTGCACGGCCGACCCCGGCTGGGTGACCGGCACCTCGTACGGCATCATTGCGCCGCTGGTGCTGGGCGCCACGAGCATCGTAGATGAAGTCGATTTCGACCCACTGCGCTGGATTCACATTCTCGAAAGCGAGCGGGTCAATGTCTGGTACACCGCACCGACAGCAATCCGACTATTGATGAAGGCCGGGCCGGAATTGTTTGCCGACCACCGTTTCCCCGACCTGCGCTTCATCGCCAGCGTCGGCGAGGCGCTCAATCCGGAAGCGGTATGGTGGGGACTGGATGTGCTCGGCCAGCCAATCCACGACAACTGGTGGCAGAGCGAGACCGGCGGCATCATGATCGCCAACACTGCCGCCCAGGACATCAAGCCCGGCTCGATGGGCCGCCCGCTGCCAGGCATTGCCGCTCATGTCGTCCGCCATCAGGCAGGCGCACCGGTCACGATAATCGGGACGCCCGACACGGTGGGCGAGCTGGCGCTGGAAACCGGCTGGCCATCGATGTTTCGCGGCTATCTCGACCAGCCGGTGCGCTACCGTGACTGCTTTGCCGGCAATCTTTATCTCACCGGCGATCTGGTCCGCCGCGACGCTGATGGCTATTACTGGTTCGTCGGCCGCAGCGACGACGTGATCAAGTCCTCCGGCCATCTGATCGGCTCGTTCGAGGTCGAAAGCGTGTTGATGGAACACCCAGCGGTCGCCGAGGCCGGCGTCATCGGCAAGCCGGATGCGCTGGCCGGCGAGTTGATCAAAGCCTTCGTCGTTCTCAAAAGCGACATCGCGCCGGACGAAAACCTGCGCCTTGAACTGATGGCCCACGCCCGGCGGCGTCTCGGGGCGGCCGTGGCCCCCAAGGAAATTGCATTCGCGCCATCCCTGCCACATACTCGTAGTGGAAAAATCATGCGCCGGCTCCTCAAGACAAGGGAACTCGGACTGCCCGAAGGCGATAATTCAACGCTGGCGTAACGGGAGGAACAATGAGTCTGAACAGCGAACAAATCCGCGCGGCTGTGCTCGCCATCGTCAAGCGCCTGGCCCCGGAAATCGATCCGGCAAAGATCATCGCCGACAAGCCGCTGCGCACCCAGATCGACCTCGACTCCATGGACTGGCTCAATGTGCTGGCAAGCATCCACGAGAAACTGGGCATCGACATCCCCGAAACCGACTACGGCAAGGTCCAGACCCTCGATAGCATCGTCACCTACCTGGCCGAGAAAATCCCCGCCGCTGCACAGGAGTAAATCGTGGCCGACTACCCAGCCGAACTCGTCCGCAACCGCTTCCTGTTCGACGGCAGCCCGGTCACCATCCGCCCCATCCGCGCCAATGACAAGCCGATGGAACAGGATTTCGTCCAGCATCTTTCGGCCGATTCGCGCTACAAGCGCTTCATGTCCACGCTGAAGGAACTGCCGCCTGGCAAGCTTAAATACCTGACTGAAATCGACTACGTGCGGCACCTGGCACTGGTGGCGATCATCCAGCGCGACGGACAGGATGTAGAGATCGGCGTTGCCCGCTATGTCGCCGGGCCAAGTGGCGACGAATGCGAGTTCGCCATCGCCATCGATGACGAATGGCAAGGCAGCGGCGTCGCCGGCATCCTGATGTTGTCGTTGATCGACGCAGCCCGGACACGCGGCATGAAAACGATGGAAGCCTTCATCCTTGCCGCCAACGACAAAATGATCAAGTTCGCCCGCCAGCTCGGCTTCGAAGTTCGCCGCGACCCTGACGATCCGGGCATGATGCACGCGGTTCGGGCTCTCTAAACGTCAGGCTCGAACGGGCATTTCGCGGTTAACCGGGATTGCTGCAAAACATATTCAACGACCAAGCACCGAATTGATGCACGGCCATGGCTGGCACGCTTTCATTGCAGGCCGCTTGTCTGTGACCGCATAATCCCCGCATGACTATCCGTTCAACCAAGGCCACTGCTCGCCGCCCGCTCCTCTGTCGCCAGCAGAACCTCTTGGTATTTCTCGCCCGTTCGAACGCGGCGTAGCAATGGCAGAGCGCTCTTGAACTCGACCGAGTCCGGCACAACACAGCACCCCGAACGGTGGTCGGTAGCGACGAGGACTGCTGACGGTTTACGCCAGCATTCAATTCGCCGGACAGGCCGCCAGCGCATACGGCTCACCCTCGCCCTGCTGCTATCCGTGCTGCTCCATGCACTGCTGCTCAGCCTCACCCTGTTTGGCGACGAATTCGGTTTGCCCGGCCTCACCTTTCCCTGGCAACTTCGTCGAATCGAAGCCCCCAACCTGCAAGTCGTACTTGCCCCGGCCCTGCTCATCAACATAGAACCCGCCAGCCCCCCGGCGCCTCTGCCGCCCCCCTTGCCGGAGGCATTGAACGAGCAGCCCGCCGCTGCAGGGGAACTGGCGGTGACGTTCAGATCCACCGAAGCCCTCCCGGAATCCGCCCCGCAAATTCCGGACCGGACAAGCGAATCCCGAAGCGCACCGACCGCGAAAGCCAGTTCACGGCCAGCCGAGGGTAGTCACCAAGCTCCCGTAAAGCCTTCGCCGGCCGAGCCGCCCCCGCCCAAGCCATTTCCGGCAGTGATTGCCATGGAGCAGGCACAAAATACCGATTTCGTCGTGCCCGCGCCTCCCCTGGAGCCTCCACCGATCCAATCGACAACGCCAGCCCGTGCCAACGGTGAAGCCCAGTCCAGAAACGCCCCCCCCGCCCCGGAGCAAGAGGTCGAGAAAGCCGCGCAGACTGAAGCGACGCGAAAGGAAGCGGCTAAAGAGGAAGGCGCGCGAGCTGAAGCTGCCCGGCAGGAAGCAGAACGCCTGGAGGCGGCGCAACAAGCTGCCGCCAAGGAAGAAGCCGCACGGGCTGGAGCAGCCCGACGCGAAGCCGAGCGACAGGCCGCCACCAAGGAGGAGGCAGCTCGCGCTGATGTCGCCCGACGCGAAGCCGAACGACAGGAGATGGCGCGACAAGCCGCAGTCAAGGAAGAAGCTGCTCGCGCTGACGCTGCCCGGCATGAAGCTGAGCGACAAGAGAAGACTCGCCACACTGCAGCCAAGGAAGATGCCGCACGGGCTGAAGCTGCTCGGCGCGAAGCCGAGCGTCAAGAGGCAGCCCGACAGGCCGCTGCCAAGGAGGAAGCTGCGCGCGCTGATGCCGCCCAGCGCGAAACTGACCGACAGGAGAAGGCTCGACAAGCTTCTGCCAAGGAAGAAGCCGCGCGGGCTGAAGCTGCCCGACGCGAAGCCGAGCGTCAGGAGGCAGCCCGACAGGCCGCCGCCAAGGAGGAAGCTGCTCGCGCTGACGCTGCTCGGCGCGAAGCCGAACGTCAGGAGGCAGCCCGACAGGCCGCCACCAAGGAGGAAGCTGCTCGCGCTGACGCCGCCCGGCGCGAAACCGACCGACAGGAGAAGGCTCGACAAGCTGCAGCCAAGGAAGAAGCTGCTCGCGCTGACGCTGCCCGACGCGAAGCCGAGCGTCAAGAGGCAGCCCGACAGGCCGCCGCCAAAGAGGAAGCCGCTCGCGCTGACGCCGCCCGGCGTGAAGCCGAACGACAGGAGAAGGCTCGACAAGCTGCAGCCAAGGAGGAAGCCGCAAGGGCTGATGCCGCTCGGCGCGAAGCTGAGCGTCAGGAGGCTGCTCGACAGGCCGCCGCCAAGGAAGAAGCAGCACGGGCCGATTCCGCACGCCGCGAAGCGGAACACCAGGAAAGTGCCCGGCAAGCCGCAGCGCGAGAGGAGGCAGCGAGGGCCGAGGAAAAACGTGAGCAGGATGCAAGGCGGGATGCCGCGCGCCGGGCGATGGGACGCCAACTGGACGAGGAGGCAGCCCGCCGCGCCGCAGCCGAGGAGGCCAGGCAGCGATCACCTTCGTCAAGCCTGTTCCGCCGCGCCAGGCTCTTCGGGCGCACTGACACCAACGCTGAACTCGTCTGGTATGCGGAAGCCTGGGCCCGGAAGATTCATATGAACATGGGCTTCGAAACGATCCGCGAAGCGGCCAAGCAAACGCACACCGATCCAATGGTCACCGTGGCCATTAGAAGGGATGGCTCGGTGGAGTCGATCACCTTTGTCCGCTCCAGCGGCGTGCCGGCCATCGACGACGCAGTACGACGCATCATCGAAGCGCATGCCCCCTATCAACCGTTCCAGCCAGCGCTTGCCCGCGACTTCGACGTGGTCGAAATCCGCCGGACCTGGCACTTCGACTCGGCCATTCGACTCTATTGAAACACCCCGACCACCAAAGACGAGCCGGCAGCCGAGCCAACAAAAACAGATTCGGCCCGGAAAACGCCTTCGGAAATTGCCGGCCTCCCTACAAACAGGCCTAACCGCGGGTTTTCCCGCTTAGTGACAACCCCTATTCCACAAGCATTTAAAGAACACTAGGCTTGCCTCCCACCAAGGAGGAAGCATGAAAAAAGTTTCAGCCGTCATCAGCGGCATCGCACTCTGCATCTGCACCCAGACTGCACCGGCGGCAGAGCCCATCCGGATCGCCGTAACTGGCCCCTATTCGGGTCCCTCATCGCCGATGGGCCAGTCCATGTTGGCTGGTGTCCGCCTGGCGATCAGCGAAATGAATCTGGGTGGCGGGCTGCTCGGGCGCCAACTGGTCCTGGTCGAAAAGGATGACAAGGGGGACCCGGCAACCGGCAAGGAGGTGGTCGAGGCAGCCATTCGCCAGGACAAGGTGGTGGCCGGACTCGGCGTGGTCAACACCGGCGTCGCACTGGCCTCACTGAAGGGCTATCAGGACGCCCGTGTGCCAGTCATCGTCAATGTCGCCACCGGCAGCTCGGTGGCTCGGCAGTTTTTCCCACCCGCCATCCCGGACAGCTACGTTTTCCGCAACTCGGCCAGCGACGACATCCAGGCTGCAATGATCGTGCGCGAAGCGGTCAAGCGTGGCCGCTACACCAAGCTCGCCATCTTCCACGACAGCACGCCCTATGGCGAACAGGGGCGCGACCAATTGACCCGGGAACTTGCCGCTCTCGAGCTCAAACCCGTGGCAGTCGAAAGTTTCGCCCCCGGCACCAGAGATCTTGCCACCAACCTGCAGCGAGCCCGCGAGGCCGGTGCCGAGGCGATCCTGACCTATGCCATCGGCCCGGAACTGGCCGTCATTGCCAACAGTCGGGCCAAGATGGGCTGGAAGGTGCCGATGATCGGCAGCTGGCCGTTGTCTCTGCCCAACTTCATCGACGCAGCCGGCAAGAATGCGGAAGGCGCGCGCATGCCGCAAAGTTTCGTCGAGGCAGCGAACAACTATCGCCGTACTTCCTTCATCAGCGCCTACCATCATGCCGATGGCAGCAAACGCATTCCCTCGGCGGTCTCTGCCGCCCAGGGTTACGACTCGGCTCTGCTACTGATAGCGGCCATCAGCCAGGCCGGCAGCACCGAAGGCCCGAAAATTCGCGCCGCGCTGGAAAACCTGCAAAAGCCTGTCTACGGCGTGATCACGACTTACTCACCGCCGTTTTCGAAAGACGACCACGAGGCGATCAGCGAGAACATGGTGCTGATGGGTGAGGTAAAACAGGGGCAGGTTGCTTTCGCCCATCCGGATGACGAAAAGCGCAGCCTCCTCGTCCACCGCAAGCCGAAAGTTCAGCCGGTCAATTGACCGGACTGGATGCGCAGGGTCCGCCCGCAACGGGCGGCAATTGCCTCGTCGTGGGTGACCAGCAGCAGGGTCGTTCCCTGTTTGGCGTTGAGATCGAACATCAGGTCGATAATCTGCTGGCCGGTCGCCGCATCAAGGTTGCCGGTCGGCTCGTCGGCCAGCACCAGTTGCGGGTTGGGCGCGAAGGCGCGGGCCAGGGCGACGCGCTGCTGTTCGCCGCCGGAGAGGTGTTTGGGATAGTGCTTCAGGCGGTGACTGAGGCCGACGCGTTCGAGCCATTCGCGTGCCGCGTTGGCCGCCGAGGCGGTGCCGGCCAGTTCGAGCGGCAGCATGACGTTCTCCAGCGCGGTCAGCGAGGGCAGCAACTGGAAGGATTGAAAGACGAAGCCGAGCAGCCGGCCGCGTAGCCTTGCCCGCTGATCTTCGTCGAGCGCCTTGAGCGAGACATCGTCGAGCCTGACATCACCGGCCGTGGCTTGATCCAGCCCGGCCAGCAGGCCGAGCAGCGTCGATTTGCCAGAACCGGAGGCGCCGATAATGGCGACGGTTTCGCCCGGCATGACCGAAAAGGAAATATCCTGCAAAATTGTCAGCGGCTCGCCGCCGTTATCGACGGTCTTGCCCAATCCCGATACTTCAACCACCGGTCCTGCTGCCATGCGGTTCATCCTCGTCCTGTTTGCCCTGCTCGTTTCAATCACGCCAGCCCTGGCCGCCAAAACCATCCTGATCATGGGCGACTCGCTGTCGGCTGGCTACGGCATTCGGCCCGAACAGGCTTGGCCTTCGCTGCTCGGCACGCGCCTGGCCGAAAAACGTCTTGATTATAGCGTTGCCAACCTGTCAATCTCCGGCGAAACCACGGCCGGCGGTCGCTCGCGCCTGGGTCCGGCCTTGAAAGCCCACCAACCGGCCGTGGTCGTCATTGCCCTGGGCGCCAACGACGGCCTGCGTGGCCTGCCGCTGCTCCAGATGCGCGACAATCTGAACGCCATGATTGATGCCTCCCGAGCCACCGGCGCCAAGGTTTTGCTCGCCGGTATGCGCCTGCCACCCAACTACGGTCCGTATGCCGCAGATTTCCACAGCAGCTTCACCAGTATCGCCCAAGCCAAAAAAGCGCCGCTGATCGACTTCCTGCTCGAACCCGTCGCCGCCAAGCCCCAGCTTTTTCAGGCCGACAACCTGCACCCACAGGCTGAAGCGCAGCCGTTGATCCTCGACCATCTCTGGCCTGCCCTTGCACCCCTGTTAAAATAGGGACGATGAAACCCATCCGTCCCACCGTGGCCGATCTCGCGAGCTACGACGAGATCATCGACGTCCGCTCCCCGGCCGAATTTGCTGAAGACCATATCCCCGGCGCCATCAATTGCCCGGTCCTCGACGATGCACAGCGTATCCAGGTTGGCACGCTCTACAAACAGGTTTCACCGTTCGAGGCCAAGAAAATCGGTGCGGCGCTGGTTTCCGAAAACATTGCCAAGCACCTCAAGGAACGCTTTCTCGATCGCCCGAAAAGCTGGAAGCCACTGATCTACTGCTGGCGCGGCGGTGACCGCAGCGGTTCGATGACCACCATCTTCAAAGCCATCGGCTGGCATGCTGGGCAACTGGACGGCGGCTACAAGGCGTGGCGCAGCCATGTCATTGCCCAGCTGGTGGAATTGCCGCAGCACTACCGCTTTATCGTCATCGGTGGCGCGACCGGCAGCGCCAAGACGCGCATCCTGCAGGCCATCGGGGAACTCGGCGAACAGGTGCTTGATCTGGAAAACCTGGCCAATCACAAGGGCTCGGTGCTTGGGGTCTTGCCAGATTCGCCGCAACCTTCGCAAAAAGGTTTTGAAACCGCTTTGCTTCAGGCCATGGCCATACTCGATCCGACTCGCCCGGTCTATGTCGAGGCGGAAAGCCGCAAGATCGGCAACCTGCATGTTCCTGAAGCGATGATTGAGCGCATCCGCAGCGGCGAGTTCGTCGCCGTCGATGCCACGCTCGACGCCCGGGTCGCTTTCCTGCTCAAGGATTATGATTATTTCCTGACCCGGCCGGACTTCCTGTGCGGCCGCCTGGAGGCACTACGCACGCTGCAAAGCCGGGAAACGCTGAATCGCTGGCAACAGCTGATCCACGAAGGCAACTGGCCGACACTGGTAGGCGAACTGCTCGAACAGCATTACGACCCGCTCTACCAGCGCTCGCAGGATCGCAACTACACGGGCATGCAGAATCCAGGCAGTTTCTCGACCGACGATCTGTCCGAAGACGGCATCAAGCGACTGGCCGCCGCCATCGTTCAGTCGCAGACGGCGCAGATCGCCTGACGCATGGCCGGCTTCGGACTGGCCGTGTAGCCTTCCTCGAAAGCAATTTCACGTAGCCCCGCGGTCTGCACGACTTCCCGCAACTCGCCCGGCCGGAGCAGGAAGTCCGGCTTCGACGGCTTGCCATAGGCTTCGTTGCCGAGCATGAAGGTTTCGTAGATCAGCACACCGCCAGGCGCCAGCATGAGCAGAAGATCGGTCAGGCGGGGCCGCCACAGGTAGTTGGTGACGACGATGCCGCTGAATGATTGCCCGGCCAACGGCCATTCGCCCCCCTCCAGATCAAGTTGTGCCGTCCGGATCCCGGCCACACCTTGCAACGCCGAGATAGCGGCCAAGTCACGGTCCACCGCGAAAACCGAGTGACCCAGGCCGGCCAGCAGCCGGGCGTGACGCCCGCTACCACAGGCCAGATCAAGGACTTCACCTGATACAGGAATCCGTTCGCAATAGCGCGCCACCCACGGGGAAGGCGGTATGATCGAAGGCATTTCATTCAAGGAGGCTGACATGTCGGGAGTCGTAGTCGTCGCAGAAAATGGAAAGGGAAGATACCAGCAGGGCGTGACCATCGGCCAGCATCAATTGCTTGCCGATGAACCGGTCAGCATGGGTGGCGCCGATGCCGGCCCTGCCCCGTTCGATTTCCTGATGTCCGGACTCGGTGCCTGCACCTCGATGACCTTGCGCATGTACGCCGAGCGCAAGGGCCTCGCGCTTACCAAGATCAGCGTCACGCTCAGCCACGAAAAAGTTGAAGTCGACGGCGCGACACGTGACCGCATCCACCGCGATATCGTCCTTGAAGGCGAGCTGACCGATGAACAACGGCAACGCTTGCTGGAGATTGCCAATAAATGCCCGGTACACCGCGCCCTTTCCCAATCGATCTTGCTCGACTGCGCCCTTTCCCCCTAGGAATAACCCTATAAGGCCAATGACATTAGGTCGTCAATGTGCCAGAATTCCGCACTGCACAATAACAGCCTAACAAGGGGCTTGCCATGTTGGAACAGCACTATCTAACGGCGCTTTTCGAGCCGAAATCGGTGGCCGTAATCGGCGCCTCGGACCGGGAAAACTCGGTTGGCAATATCATTTTCAAGAACATCCTCAGCTCGGGGTACAAAGGGCGCCTCTACGCCATCAACCCCAAGCACGAGACGATTCAGGGCCAGCAGGCCTACAAATCCATTGAGGAAATCGGCGCCCGAGTCGAGATGGCGGTTATCGCCACCCGTCCGCAGACAGTGCCGCAACTGATCGAACAATGTGGTCGTAGCGGGGTTCGCAACGTTATCGTGATCGCTTCCGGCTTTTCGGAAGCCGGCCATATCGGTGCGGCACTGGAACGCAAGGTTCTTGAAATCGCCCGTTCCTACAACGTGCGCATCCTCGGCCCCAACTGCCTGGGCATCATCCGCCCCGACCTCGGCCTCAACGCCACCTTTTCCAAGACCACCGCCGCCCCCGGCAACCTCGCCCTCGTCTCGCAGTCCGGCGCCATGTGCTCCGCCGTACTCGACTGGGCCAAGTCCAACCAGGTCGGTTTCTCGTCAGTCATCTCGATCGGCATGACCGCCGACGTCGATTTCGGCGAAATCCTCGACTACCTGATCTACGACAGCCGCACGCACTACATCCTGATGTACGTCGAAGGCATCCGGAACTCCCGCCGCTTCATGAGCGCCCTGCGTTCGGCCGCCCGCATCAAGCCGATCATCCTGCTCAAGGCCGGTCGGCACGAAGCTGGCGCCATGGCCACGGCAACCCACTCGGGCATGGCCGCAGTTTCCGATAGCGTTTTCGATGCGGCCGTTCGCCGCGCCGGTGTGGTCCGTGTGCAAAACGTCGGCCAGCTGTTCTACGCTGCCAAGGCCCTCGCCTCCAAATTCCGTCCGCTGGGCAACCGCCTTGCCATCATCACCAACGGTGGCGGGCCGGGCGCCATGGCCGCCGACCGGGCCGGCGACATGGGTATCCCACTGGCCGAGCTGAGCAACGAGACGATGGCCGTGCTCAACAAGGCGATGCCGACCAACTGGTCACACAGCAACCCGATCGACATCGGTGGCGATGCCACGCCGGAGCGCTATCGTGAAGCGATCATGGCAGTCACGAATGATCCGAACGTGGACAGCACGCTGGTCATGCTCTCACCGCAGGCGATGACTGATCCGTTGGCCGTCGCCCAAGCCATCGTCGAAGTCGCCGACAAGCTCAATCGTTCGATCATCTGCTGCTGGATGGGCGAAGAACAGGTTCGCGAAGGCCGCAAGCTACTCGAGGATTCCGGCATCCCGGCTTTCCGCATGCCGGAAACGGCCATCGAGTTGTTCCATCACATCTCCAAGTATTACCGCAACCAGAAGCTGCTGCTACAGACGCCAGAACCAACGCGTCAATACGGACGTCCTGAAACCGAAGGCGCCAAGATGCTGATCGAGGCGCTGCTCGCCGAGCGCCGCAAGGTGCTTTCCGAAATGGAATCGAAGGCCATCCTGCGCGCCTTCCGCGTGCCGGTTGCGCAGACCATGGTCGCCCGCACGGCCACCGAGGCGCTGTTGCTGGCCGAGCAGATCGGCTTCCCGATCGCCATGAAGGTCGACTCCCCGGATCTGCCGCACAAGTCCGATGCAGGCGGCGTCCGCCTGAACATCGGCAATGCTCCCGCCGTCCGCAACGCCTACCACGACATCATCGATACCGTGCAGAAGCGCCGGCCGGATGCCAAGATCAACGGTGTTTCGATCGAACCCTTCCTGTCGCGCCCGAATGGCCGAGAACTGATGATTGGCGTCTTCCGCGACCCGATCTTCGGACCAGTCATCACCTTTGGGGCCGGTGGCTTCGACGTTGAAATTTTCAGTGATCGCTCGGTCGCCCTGCCGCCGCTGAACAAGTTCCTGGCTAAGGATTTGATTGAGTCGACCCGTGCCTCGAAGATTCTCGACCAGTTCCACAACATGCCGCCGGTCGACCGCGAGGCCCTCAAGGAAGTACTGCTCTGTATTTCCGAAATGGTCTGCGAATTGCCGTGGATTCAGGAACTTGACCTGAATCCGCTGATCGTCGACGAAAACGGCGCCATCGCAGCCGATGCCCGTATCGTCATCGACCATGCGGCCAGCGCTTCTGGTGATCGCTACGCCCACATGGCGATCTACCCGTACCCGGTGCACCTGATCCAGGACTGGCAGATGAACGACGGCCAGATCGTCACCATCCGTCCGATCCGCCCGGAAGATGCCGACATGGAGCAGGAGTTCGTCAAGTCGATGTCCGACGAGTCGCGCTACTACCGCTTCATGGACACGCTGCGCGAATTGACGCAGACCATGCTGGTCCGCTTCACGCAGATCGACTACGACCGTGAAATGGCCTTGGTCGCCACCATCACCAAGGAAGTCGAGGACAACGTGGACGGGATCGAACCGTTCGAACATCAGATCGGGGTTGCCCGCTACGTCGTCAATCCGGACGGCGAGTCGGTTGAGTTCGCACTGGCCGTCGGCGACGACTGGCAGAAGTGCGGCGTCGGCCGCAAGCTGATGACCGCGCTGATCGACTGTGCCCGGATGAAGGGCTACCGTGCCGTGGTCGGCGACGTATTGTCCACCAACTCGAAGATGTTCCGCCTGATGACAAGCTTGGGCTTCACCATCCATCCCCATCCGGACGACACCGCCGTCAAGCGCGTCGTCAAGCCGCTGACGGGCTAGCCCCTGATCTTCTCCGCGCTGGCTTGTCCGGCGCGCAGGCAAACAAAAAGCCGGTCAATGACCGGCTTTTTTACACCTGAAATTCACTGGCGATTATTCGCCGAAGAAGTTCACGTCGTACGGATAGGGCTTCTGCGGCACCTTGGAATCGGCGTTGCGAACCGTGGTATCAACGTCCTGCTTCTTGTCCCACCACAGGGCGCGACCAGCCTTCTGGTCTTCGACCCACTCCGGATTCTTTGCGAGTTGTTCGTTCATCCAAGTCTGGTGATCGGACACGTAGCTGGTATTGACGTCACCCATTTCGCTGCTTTCCTCAAGATATTCAAGACAATGTTGCGATTCTAGCATGGCGCACCGACGCTTGAACCGGGAACGGCAGCCAATCGCCGTCGAAAAACCGTACATAGGCCCGCCTCCCTGCCGGGAAAAGCAGGGCGTCAAGCCTGCGCGAACTGCTCGCGCAGGATCATCAAGGTATCGGGTTCACCGCGAACACGGAAGAAAGCCCCTTCTTCATCGGCACGCTCCTCCAGCACCTCGCAACTGGCGTAAAGTTCCCCGCGCAGTTGCTGAGCCGACCACGGAAGGAAGAGTTCAGCTTCAACCAGGCCTTGCTGGAAAAACGAGATGATCGTCAGGCGCAACCTGGCGACCTCATCCGGGCGGCGGGCACTCATCACGACACAATCCGGATACTTTTCCCGCAATGCTGCTTCGCATTCGGCTTGCGCCTCAGAGTCGCCAACATGGTCAATCTTGTTGAAGACCCGAATGCGCGGCACGGCATCTGCACCGATCTCGTGCAGCACGTCGTCGGTCACCTGCAGCTGACGCTCGAATCCGGGATCGCTCGCATCGATCACGTGAAGCAGCAGTGAGGCATCAAGCGCCTCTTCGAGCGTTGACTTGAAAGAGGCAACCAGGCCGTGCGGCAGATTCTTGATGAAGCCGACAGTGTCGCTGACCAGTACGCGCGGCACGCTTTCCGGATGGAGGGTGCGGACGGTGGTGTCGAGCGTCGCGAAGAGTTTATTGGCGACGAGCACCTCACTACCGGTCAGCGCTCGCATCAAGGTGGATTTACCGGCATTGGTGTAGCCAACGAGCGCCACGCCCGCCAGCCCCTGCCGCTCCTGGCGCCGCGCACGCTGCGTCTTGCGCTCGACATCCATGGCAACGATTTCCTGTTGCAGTTCGGCGATGCGGTCACGAATTTTGCGGCGATCCAGTTCGGTGTGCGACTCACCGCCCCCTCGACCACCGGCACCGCTGCGCTGGCGCCCCTGCGGCCCGGCCAGCTTTGCCGCCTCGCGCAAGCGCGGCGCCATGTAGCCAAGGCGCGCGATCTCCACCTGAGCCCGGGCAGCCCGGGAACGGGCGTTGTTGTGAAAAATTTCGAGGATCACCATGGTGCGATCCATCACCTCGCAGCCAACCTCTTTTTCGAGATTGCGCGCCTGTGACGGTGAAATTTCATGGTCGACAAGGATGGCATCGATCTGGCCGGCAAAAGCGGCCGCCCCCGGGATCGCCCCCTCGCCCTCGACACCATGATTGACGAAATCGTGTATTTCCTGGCGCTTGCCAATACCCAGGTAGCCCGTCGTATCGAACCCGGTGCGTTTTTGCACAAACGTATGAACCACCTTGAAGCCCAGTGTTTTTGCCAGTTCGCGTAACTCGGTCAATGAGGCCTCGAACTCGATATCGCTGACATTCGGTAATTGCACAGCCGCCGCAACGGCATATCTGGTCTTGTCTTCTACTTCACTTCGCATTCCGGGATTGCTTCTCTTAAATGGGCAAAGGCAGATAGTACCCGCCAATACCGAAGACGCCGCCATAGAATGCGGTCCAACCGCAGGCTAAAAGCCTCGCCGCAGCCATATCAGGGATACAAACCACGCGTCGCCCGGGCTTCGAGCACCCGAGTGCAGCCAATCACGAAGGCAGCCGAACGGAGCGACATCCGGCGGGCTTCCGATAGTTGCCAGATCGCATTGAAGGCCTCGGACATGATCCGTTCAAGGCGCTGGTAGATCTCATCCTCACTCCAGAAGAAGCTGGAAAAATCCTGCACCCACTCGAAGTAACTGACCGTGACGCCCCCGGCATTGGCCAGCACGTCGGGCACAACGGTGATGCCGCGCTCGGCCAGGATGACATCGGCCTCAGGGGTGGTCGGGCCATTGGCACCTTCGACGACAATACGGGCGGTAATCTGGCCGGCGTTATAGCGGTTGATCTGCGACTCCAGTGCGGCCGGCACCATGAAGTCGCAAGGCACAGCCCAGAAAGCCGCGTTATCGATCACTTCGCAACCCGGTGCGCCAAGCAATGTCTTGTTTTCCGCCAAATACCGCTTCAAGGCCGCGATATCCAGACCCGCTTCGCAATAAAGCGTCGCACTGACATCCTGCACGGCAACTACCCTGGCGCCGGCCTGCGCAAAGATCCGCGCACTAGCCTCGCCGACATTACCGAAGCCCTGCACAGCCACCCGCGCTCCCTCAATCGGCAGATTCAGCTTGCGTGCCGCCTCGCGGGCAGTGACAAAAACGCCCCGCCCGGTTGCATCCTGCCGCCCGAGCGAACCGCCCAGCGACAGCGGCTTGCCGGTCACGACGCCAGTCACCGTCCGCCCCTCGCCCATGGAATAGGTATCCATCATCCAGGCCATGACCTGGGCATTGGTATTCATGTCCGGCGCCGGAATATCCTTGTCCGGCCCGATCATCGAACTGATTTCGCTAGTGTAACGGCGGGTCAGCCCTTCGAGTTCCGAAATCGAAAGCTGCCGGGGATCAACACGAACACCGCCCTTGGCACCGCCGAACGGTACATTGACTACCGCGTTCTTGATTGTCATCCAGCCGGCCAGCGCCATCACCTCGGACAAGGTGACATCCTGATGAAAGCGCACGCCGCCCTTGCCCGGCCCGCGTGAGGTGTTGTGATGCACGCGATAACCCTCAAAATGCGCCACTTCACCGCTATCGAGACGGATCGGCACATCGACGATCAACGAACGCTTTGGTCGACGCAGGGTTTCCACCCACGGCCACAGCGACTTGTCGAGCAGCGGTGCGACCTGCTCGACTTGCTGCAGGAAGATGTGCCACGGACCGATGTTTTGTGCCGAAATATAAGAAGGCAGCAGCGGGGCATTCATGGCAACTCCTTGCGGGCGGGATGACGCTCAGTGTGGCGCATCAAAGCGCACTTGACTAGCGCGCCTTCACGGCTTGGCGGTATGCTCTGCCCACAACATTCAACCGGAGAGACCCTGTGCCCGCACTGCTGCCGCAACCCGATCCCGATGGCCTGCTCGAATACTCGGTGGTCTATACCGACCGCGCGCTGAACCACATGTCGCAACGCTTCCAGGGCGTGATGAAAGACATCTCGCGCCTGATGAAGCAGGTCTACAACGCCAAATCCGCGATCATCGTGCCAGGTAGCGGCACTTATGGCATGGAAGCGGTGGCCCGCCAGTTCGCCACCGACAAGAAGGTGCTGGTCATTCGTAACGGCTGGTTCAGCTTCCGCTGGACGCAGATTTTCGACATGGGCAAGATTCCCTCCGAAAGCATCGTGCTCAAGGCGCGGCAAACTGGCAGCGGTTCGCAGGCCCCCTTTGCCCCGGCACCGATCGAAGAAGTCGTCGCTGCCATTCATCAGCACCAACCCGCGGTCGTCTTCGCCCCGCACGTTGAAACTTCGTCGGGCATGATCCTGCCCGACAGCTACATCAAGGCAGTTGGCGAAGCCGTGCGTGCTGTGGGCGGCATGTTCGTGCTCGACTGCATCGCTTCCGGCACCATTTGGGTTGATATGGCGGCCAACAACGTCGACGTGCTGATCAGCGCCCCGCAAAAAGGCTGGAGCGCTTCGCCGTGCTGCGCCATGATCGCGCTCGGCGAACGTGCCCGCGCCCACATCGACAGCACCACCAGCACCAGCTTCGCCTGCGACCTGAAAAAATGGCTGCAGATCATGGAGGCCTTCGAAAACGGCGGCCATGCCTATCACGCAACGATGCCGACCGATGCTTTGGCTACCCTGCGCGATGTCATGCTGGAAACAGAAGCCTACGGTTTCGACAAGGTTTGTGCCGAACAACGTGAAGTCGGCCGCCGTATCCGCGAACTGATGGTCGCCAAAGGCTTCCCCAGCGTGGCCGCCGAAGGCTTCCAGGCCCCCGGCGTCGTGGTCAGCTACACCACCGACCCGGATATCCAGTCGGGCAAAAAATTCCTCGCCCAAGGCGTCCAGACTGCTGCCGGGGTGCCGCTGCAATGCGATGAACCGGCTGATTTCCGGACCTTCCGTCTGGGCCTGTTCGGTCTGGAAAAGCTGCACAATCCGGAACAAACGCTTCATAATTTTGCCCGGGCACTCGACGCCATTCAGGCTGACTAAGCAAGCAACACTCAAAAAGGCGGGATCGTCACTGCGGCGGACGATCCCGCCTTTTTGCACCGGTTTTATCGGCCGCTGAAGATGCCGACATCACTCCTTGATAAATATCAACAAACGCTAATTTGCGCGGAGCACAATGCGCAGATAAGGAGAAAGTCGTGTCTACCCCCAAGAACAGCCAGTCCAGTGGCACCACGTCACTTCCCGCCCTTCCCGCCTACCTCAAAGACACCTACTCTTGGGCCTATGTCACTCCCGATGCAATCAAGCGCTTCGAGCGACAATGGTTGGTTAACCTGATCCTCTGGGGAAACTTTGCCCGGCTACGCGATCTAGCGCTCAACAGTTTCGGCCAGCGCCTTCAGGGACCCAGCCTGCAGATCGCTTGCGTATACGGCGACTTGACGACCCATCTGGCCGCGCGCCACATCAGCGAAAACCAGTTGGACGTCATCGACGTCCTTCCTTCCCAGCTCGACAACCTGAAACGAAAACTGGGGCTGGATAGCGAGGTTGGCATCCACCTCGCCAACAGCGCCTCTTTGCCGCAGGCCACTGCCAGCTATGAGCGCGCCCTGCTGTTCTTCCTGCTGCATGAACAACCACTGGATATCCGCGTCCAGACGATCCGCGAGGCATTCCGAGTCGTCAAGCCGGGGGGGAAAATCACTTTTGTCGACTACCACCGGCCAAAGCCGTGGCATCCGCTCTATATTGTGATGAAAGCGGTTCTCACCAAGCTGGAACCTTTTGCCCTCGACCTTTGGCACACCCAAATCGAAGAGTGGTTCCCCGACGACATGCCTGCGGCCAGTATTAGCAAGCAGACTCGTTTCGGCGGGCTCTACCAGATCGTTGAAGTGACTCGCCAGGCCTGATCAGTCCAGCTTCGTTGCCAGCAGATTACGGAACCAGTGCAGGTCATCAGCCAGCATTTCCGGGGAAGCTTCGCGCATGCCCCGAAAAGGCACATCAATGCCGCGCAACCTGAGTTCGCGCTGTAATTCCCGCATGAAGCCCCCCGACTCGAGCAACACTCCTCGTTCATCATGCACCGCACACCCGGGGCTGCGCGGGTTACCGCTCAGAACCGCCACTAGCCGGGAACCTTCGGCCATTGCAGCCTCAATTCGTTCGGCAACCGACGCCGCTAGATCGGCACAATTCCGCCAGCCAGCCTCGCTATCGAGTGCCTGCCGAATTGTCGTTCCTGGTGGGCGCTTGCGCTTGACGCCAAGGGCTAAAACTTCCGGACAAGGCATTTGCATCACGCCAACACCCTTCTCATGGCACAGCTGCAGCAGATCGAAATTCATTCCCGGAAAACTGGCCGCTCCACGGTCGCGCACATTCTGATTGAGGATGCACAGTCGATCACGGCGACGAAGCGGCCGCCACGACAATCCGGTAGGGCTGCCGAAGTGGCCCCCGAGCGAATTCTCCTGATCACTGTTTTCAGCGTCGGCAGGTTCATTGTCCCAGCCATTTCTTTTCGCCTGCCATGACCGAAAATGGCAGCCAGTTCTCCGGCGGCGGCAGCGGGCAGGTCGCAAAGGCCGTAAAGGCACAGGGCGGACTGAAGGCAAAGTTGAAATCCAGCCGAATCCGCCCATCCTGTGCCGGTTTGGCTTTCAGGAAGCGCCCTGCGCCATAGCTATCCCGGCCGCTCGTCCGGTCGCGGAACACGAAAAACACCTCCCGCTCGCTGACGCTCATCGGCAGCAATTCGACCTGAGCACCGGCCACCGCGAAAACGGCCTTGTGTGCCACCGTGACCGGCTTGAGGTCGCCCGTCACATTCGGCACCTCCATCACCACCGGCGGCTCCAGCGCCAGCCAGTCGGCCACGATGGCCCACGCCGGGTCATAGTCGAAGTACTGCAAGCCGGCAAACGGCTGCGTCTTCGCCCATTCCCGATTCCGTACCCGCGCCGCCAACCGGCCATCCCGCTCGACCACGAAGAAGGCGAACGGCGCGCAATCAACCACCGTCGGCGCCCCATCGCGGTCCGTCACCAATTCCTGAACATCGCCCTTGAGCGGCTGCCAATACAGCGCATCGCCTGACCAGACCAGATCGCCCAGATGCGCCTCGCCACCCGGCAAACGCACAACGCAATCCTGAGCCCCGCCCACCCGATTCACGCCGGGTTCCAGCCAATCAAGGCCGATCAATCCAATCCAGCTATTTGGCCCGGAAAGCTCCTTCTCCCGAGCCTCACACCACCGACTCCAAGCCTGCTTCTTACCGTTGTCCATTCCACTCATTCCTTCCACATTTCCCTCGGACAGCATGCGGTATGATTTGCCATCAGCATTGCCCGGTTTATCCTGTCCATCATGCCTAAAATATCTAACCTATCGTCGAATTCGCTTGCCACACGCGGATCTTCAGTGTCTCGTAAACCAGCTTATTGGACACCAGCCGAAATATTGCTCTTTTTAACGTCTACTACTAGTTAGCCCCCTATGAACCGAGTTGAAGCGGTCGCCCAGTTGCAAGCTGTTTGGGGAGTCCTAAGCGCCGACCTCGACTGCGCGTTAGCCTACGGACGACAGGACAACACTCCGTATGCACAACGCGCCTTGGTCCGGGCATGGTTTGCTCTCGTGGAGGGTTTATCCTATCAACTTCGTCAAGTCACCCTCGCAACACTTCATGGCACAAGCATTTGTCAGCCAGTGAGATTGCTCTGCTTAGGGAGGAGCGGTACTCCCTTGATGGCAAGGGACGCTCGAAGACCAGTGAACAATTCCTTCCCTTCCCGCAAAGTCTGCTATTTTCTGTTCGGGCCTATGCGAAAAATCATGGTGCCGAATTCGAGCCTGATACAACGCACTTAGGCTGGTCTGCTATGCACTGCGCCGTTGAAGTGCGAAATCGAGTCACGCACCCAAAGGCAGAAAGCTCACTTTCGCTGTCAGAAAAGGATTTGCAAAAATTCAGCGACGCGGCGGCATGGTGGAAGGCAACAATGCTGAGCATGTTCGCTGCGTGCAAAGAGGCCGATGAGTACTGGTGCCGCGAGTTGGAGACGCATGTATGAAAACATCCTTCTCGTGGCAACGGTCAGGGGCTACTCCTTCCATCGAGCGGACATTCCCCGGCAAGCCGGGTCATGCCGCTCATGTTGAACGTTAAATCTTCCACATCATGTCCGACCATATCTTCCGCAACAGCCGAACACTCCCCTTCCCGCCCGAAGCCATTTATCAGGCTTTCGAATCAGCCGAACTACTCGCCACTTGGTGGGGGCCGGCCGGTTTTACCAATACGTTCGAGGTATTCGAATTCAAACCGGGAGGCCGCTGGAAGTTCGTGATGCATGGTCCGGATGGCACCAATTACCCGAACGAAAGCAATTTCGTCGAACTCGTGCCGGGGCGCAAGGTGGTGATCCGGCACGACTGTGCGCCTTACTTCACCTTGACGATCACGCTGGCTCCGGTGGCCGGAGGAACGGAAGTGACCTGGGAGCAGGTATTCGACGATGCGCAGGTGGCGCAGGCGATCAAGCACATTCTGGCACCAGCTAACGAGCAGAATCTGGATCGGCTGACGGCCGTGTTGCAGCGGACTGCCTAGCTCCGCCCATTCAGATTTCACGAAAGCATCACGGTAGGCTAATATTTCCGGACAGACGAACCAAGGCTGGCCGAACGATGGCCGGTCGACACGATAAACCGGAGAGCCCCATGAAAAAAATCCTGATCGCTTCGCTGATCGCAGCCGCACCGCTATTCGCCAGCGCCGCCGATATCAACGTTAACCTCGGCGGCGTCCGCATTGATGCGCCGGGCGTCAGCGTCACCTTCGGCACCCGCGATACCCGTGGCTACTACTGGGATGGCTACGAGTACCGTGATCCGGATTACTGGCGCCGGCATGACGGCCACCGCGGCGAGAAGTATTACACCGGTCGTGGCAACCAGGGCGTGCCGCATCAGGATGGCGGCCACTGCCCGCCAGGACAGGCCAAGAAGGGACGCTGCTGATCTCGCAGCGCCAAATGTAAATAGGGCGATGCCGCGGCATCGCCCTTTTTGTTTGCAGCCCCGCGCCGATCAGGCCTTGCTGAAGCGCATGATGCCGCCGGTGGCAGGATCGCAGCTAACATTGATCGTATCCTTGGCGCCAAACTTCCCTTCCAGGATGGCCTTGGCCAGCGGATTCTCGATCTGCTGCTGGATCGCCCGCTTGAGCGGACGTGCACCGAATACCGGGTCGAACCCGGCCTGCGCCAGTTCGGCCAGTGCGCTGTCTTCGACCACGATGCCCATTTCGAGCTGAGCCAGCCGCTTTTCGAGGTAACCAAGCTGGATCTTCGCGATGCCGGCGATATGCTTTTCGTCCAGCGCGTGGAAGACCACCACCTCATCGATCCGGTTGATGAACTCCGGCCGGAAGTAGTTCTTCACCTCGGCCATCACCGCGACCTTGATCACGCCGTAATCGTCGCCTGACATCTGCTGGATCATCTGGCTGCCGAGATTGGAAGTCATCACGATCACGGTGTTCTTGAAGTCGACAGTACGGCCCTGGCCATCGGTCATCCGGCCATCGTCGAGCACCTGCAGCAGCACATTGAAGACGTCCGGGTGGGCCTTCTCGACCTCGTCGAGCAGGATCACGCTGTACGGCTTGCGACGCACGGCTTCGGTCAGGTAACCACCTTCTTCGTAACCGACGTAACCCGGCGGCGCACCGATCAGGCGGGCAACGGAGTGCTTCTCCATGAACTCGCTCATGTCGATGCGGATCAGGTGGTCTTCGGAGTCGAACATGAATTCGGCCAGCGCCTTGCACAGCTCGGTTTTGCCGACACCGGTCGGGCCGAGGAACAGGAAGGAGCCGTACGGACGGTTCGGATCGGACAGCCCGGCCCGCGAACGACGAATGGCGTCGCCCACCAGGCGCACCGCCTCATCCTGACCGACGACGCGCTTGTGCAGCCGGTCTTCCATGTTGAGAAGCTTCTCGCGCTCGCCCTGCATCATCTTGCTGACTGGAATGCCCGTGGCACGGGAAACCACCTCGGCAATTTCCTCGGCACCAACCTGCGTGCGCAGCAGCTTGTTCTTTCGACCTTCGCCCTCGCCAGCTTTCTCAGCAGCCTTCAACTGCGCTTCCAGCTGTGGCAGCTTGCCGTATTGCAGTTCGGCCACTTCGCCTAGTTTGCCTTCGCGCTGCAGGCGGGCGATGTCAGCCTTCAGATGATCGATTTCTTCCTTGATCTGGGCAGAACCAAGCACAGCGGACTTCTCGGCTTTCCAAACCTCTTCCAGGTCGGAGTATTCCTTGGTCAGCTTGGCGATTTCCTCTTCGATCAGGCCAAATCGCTTCTTGGAAGCCTCGTCCTTTTCCTTCTTGACCGCCTCGCGCTCGATCTTGAGCTGGATGATGCGACGATCCAGCTTGTCCATCACTTCCGGCTTGGAATCGATTTCCATCTTGATGCGGGCCGCAGCTTCATCAATCAGGTCAATCGCCTTGTCCGGCAGGAAACGGTCGGTGATGTAGCGATGCGACAGTTCGGCTGCGGCAACGATGGCCGGGTCGGTAATGTCGACACCGTGGTGCAACTCATACTTTTCCTGCAGGCCGCGCAGGATGGCGATGGTCGATTCCACGCTCGGCTCATCGACCAGCACCTTCTGGAAACGGCGCTCCAGCGCGGCATCCTTTTCGATGTATTTGCGGTATTCGTTCAGCGTCGTCGCGCCGATGCAGTGCAGTTCGCCGCGCGCCAGGGCCGGCTTCAGCATGTTGCCGGCGTCGATGGCCCCTTCGGCCTTGCCGGCGCCAACCATGGTATGCAGTTCGTCGATGAACAGGATGATGCGTCCTTCGTCCTGCGCCACTTCCTTAAGGACCGCCTTCAGGCGTTCCTCGAACTCGCCGCGATACTTGGCCCCGGCCAGCAGGCCGGCCATATCGAGGACCAGCACCTTCTTGCCCTTCAGGGTTTCCGGCACTTCTTCATTGACGATACGCTGGGCCAACCCCTCGACGATGGCCGTCTTGCCAACACCCGGCTCGCCGATCAGCACCGGGTTGTTCTTGGTGCGGCGCTGCAGGATCTGGATGGCGCGGCGGATTTCATCGTCGCGACCGATGACCGGGTCGAGTTTCCCCTGAGCGGCGCGTTCGGTCAGATCGATGCAGTATTTCTTCAGCGACTCGCGCTGACCTTCAGCTTCCTGCGAATCGACCCCCTGTCCACCACGCACGGCCATGATCGCCGCTTCGATGGACTTGCGGGAAAAGCCGTGCTGCTTGGCAATGCGGCCGGTTTCGTTCTTGTCGTCGCACAAGGCGAGCAGGAACATCTCGCTGGCGATGAACTGGTCGCCACGCTTCTGCGCTTCCTTGTCGGTCAGATTGAGCAGGTTGTTCAGGTCGCGGCCAATGGAGACATCACCGCCGTGGCCCTGGACTTGCGGCAAACGGGTCAGCGCCTGTTCAAGATCGCGCTTCAGGCCGGGTACGTTAACACCGGCGCGCGACAGCAACGAGGTCGTTCCGCCGTCATCCTGATTGATCAGGGCGAGCAGCAGGTGCTGCGGTTCGATGAATTGCTGGTCGCCGCCAATGGCCAGACTTTGGGCATCGGCTAAAGACTGCTGAAATTTGGTCGTAAACTTATCAAGGCGCATCGATGATCTCCAAAGTCGGATTTTCTATAGGCTGCTAGATGAGGACGCATCGGTAGATTTCAAGCACACCAATAACTTGATCGAAGATCCTATCGCCTTGCTCATCTAGATCGCGATTGTGTTAGATTGGTTATTGAATTTGAAATTTTCAACAGATAATAAGACAGGGGGAATAGAGACATGTCTAATCAAGGAATGTCCCTGCGCAGCAAGCTGCTCGCAATGACGGTCATGACAGTCGCTGCATTGGCACTGCTTTTCACGGTACTGCTGATCAACGGCAAGAGCCAGATGCTGGAAGACCGCCAGGCCAAGGTTCGCAATTTGGTCGAAGTCGCCCATGGCACAATGGTCTTCTTCGAAAAAGAAGCGCGCGAAGGTCGCATGACGACCGAAGATGCGAAGAAAGCCGCCGCCGCCGCCATTCGCTTGATGCGGTATGACAAAGTCGAGTATTTCTGGATCAATGATCTGACGGACACCATGATCATGCATCCGATCAAGCCAGATATGGACGGAAAGAAACTCGACCAGCTCAAGGATAAGAACGGCAAGCTGTTCTTCGCGGAGATGAGCCGGATCGTCAAATCGCAGGGCTCCGGTTTTGTCGATTACCTCTGGCCAAAGCCGGGTTCGGAAGAAGGCGTTCCAAAAATTTCCTTCGTCATGGGTTTTGAGCCTTGGGGCTGGCTGATTGGCTCAGGCATCTATATCGACGATATCGATACGAAGTTCCGAAGCGATGCGATAAAACTGCTGCTTTGGGGTCTTGGCATTGCCGGCTTCATCGCGATTTCGTCGCTGCTTCTGTCCAACAACATCATCAGGACACTCGGCGGTGACCCGAGCCTGGCCTCCTCCATCACCAAGCGCATCGCCGCTGGAGATCTGGCAACCCCCGTGGAATGCGACCCGAACGACAAGGAAAGCCTGCTGGCCAATATCCGCACCATGCAGGAAACATTGCGCGGCATGATCGCCAGTATCGTCAGCAATGCCGAGCAGGTCGCCGGCGCCGCCAATCAGTTGCTAAGTGCCTCCGAAGAAGTGGCCGACCGCGCCACCCAGCAAAGCGATGCAGCCTCATCGATGGCCGCCTCGGTTGAACAAATGGCCGTCAGTATCGACCAGGTCAAGGAAAACGCGGCCGAAGCCCACGGCATTTCCCAGGCCGCCGGCACGCTCTCTGAAGAGGGTGCTGCTGTCATCCATCGTGCGGCCAGCGAGATGCACAAGATCTCTGATGCGGTGCAGTCTTCGTCGAAAATTGTCGAAGAACTGGGGCGCCAGTCCGATCACATCACCTCGATCGTCAACACGATCAAGGAAATTGCTGACCAGACCAACCTGCTGGCCCTTAACGCCGCCATTGAGGCAGCCCGGGCTGGCGAGCAGGGCCGTGGCTTTGCCGTTGTGGCTGATGAGGTGCGCAAACTGGCAGAACGAACCAGTTTGTCTACGACCGAAATTGCCGGGATGGTTTCCAAGATTCAGAACGGTACGCGTAGCGCCGTCAACAGCATGCAGGCCGGGGTCGAACAAGTCAGCAATGGGGTTGAACTGGCCAATCAGGCCGGCGCCTCGATCAATCAGATTCGCGATGGCTCGTCCCGCGTCGCGATTGTGGTCAATGGCATATCGGACTCGATTACCGAGCAGAGCATTGCCAGTACCGAGATCGCACAAAAGCTGGAAACCATTGCCCAGATGTCGGAAGAGAGTGCCATTGCGGTTCATCACACGGCCGATGCCGCACGCCATCTGCAATCGCTGTCCGTCTCGCTGCACGAGACGGTGGCCCGCTTCCGGACCTGAGTCCGGAACAAAGCCGATACAACAAGGGGAGCCTCGGCTCCCCTTTGTTATTTCTGCCAGCGCACCGCCGCGCTGTCGTCGGTCTCACGGGCATCGACCCAACGGCCGCCATCCGGCGTCGCCTCGCGCTTCCAGAACGGAGCCCGGGTCTTCAGGTAATCCATGATGAACTCGCAGGCGGCGAAAGCTTCGCCGCGATGGGCGCTGGTGACGGCGACCAGCACGATCTGCTCGCAGGGCTTGAGCGGCCCGACACGATGGATGACCAACGCGTCGTAGAGATCCCAACGACCACCGGCTTCAGCGACGATCTCCTCAAGCGCCTTTTCGGTCATGCCCGGGTAATGCTCCAGCGTCATTTCCGACACGCTGGCGCCGTCGTTCAGGTCGCGCACCAGGCCAAGAAAGCTGGCCAGCGCCCCGACGCGGGCATCCCCGGCGCGCAATGCGGCCAGTTCGGCACCAACATCGAAATCCGCTTCCTGAACCCGGACAGTCATACTCAGCCCCTTCTTACGCCACTTCGCGCGCTTCGAGGAAGCGCAGGTTGGGGTACTTCTCTTTGACCATGTTCAGATAGACATTGTTCGGTGCCAGATAGACCGGGTCGTCAGCCCCATCCAACGCGACGTTGGCACTGTAGCGGTCGGACAACTGGCGCAACTCGGCGGCATCACCGTGAATCCAGCGTGCCGTCGCGCAGTTGTAGTGCTCGAAGATGACCTGCACGCCGTATTCATTTTCCAGACGGCTGGCCACCACGTCGAACTGCAGCGTACCGACCGCACCAAGGATCAGGTCGGTACCGGACAGCGGCCGGAACAACTGGGTGGCGCCCTCTTCCGCCAGCTGCTGCAAGCCCTTTTGCAATTGCTTGATCTTTAGCGGGTTGGCGATGCGGGCCAGACGGAAATGCTCGGGCGCGAAGGACGGGATGCCGGTGAAGCGCAGATCTTCGCCTTCGGTAAAGGTTTCGCCCAGGCGGATCGTGCCGTGGTTCGGAATACCGATGATGTCGCCCGGCCATGCCTCGTCGGTCGTCGAGCGGTCGCGGGCCATGAAGGTAATGGCATTGTTGATTGACAGCATCTTGCCGGAAGCCACCTGCTTGACCTTCATGCCCCGGTCAAAGCGACCGGAACAGACACGCAGGAAGGCGATGCGGTCCCGGTGCTTGGGGTCCATGTTGGCCTGAATCTTGAACACGAACCCGGAGAACTTCGGCTCGTTCGGCAACACCTCGCGGCTGACCGAAGGACGGGCAATCGGAGGTGGCGACAGGTCGACCACAGCGTCGAGCAGGCTCTGCACACCGAAGTTATTGACCGCCGAACCGAAGAAGACCGGCGACTGCTTGCCCGACAGATAGGCTTCGGCATCGAACGCGTGCGAAGCGCCGCGGACCAGTTCGATATCCATGCGCAACTCGTCGGCCTGCGTACCAATCAGCTCATCAAGGCGCGGATTGTCGAGCCCCTGAATGATCTCGGCCGTACCCTTCTCGGCCTGCGGATCAAAGAAGGCAATGGCATCGTCGTAGAGGTGATAGACGCCGCGGAAACGCTTGCCCATGCCGATTGGCCAGGTCATCGGCGCGCACTGGATGCCGAGCACCGACTCGATTTCGTCGAGCAGGTCGATCGGCTCCTTGCCCTCGCGGTCGAGCTTGTTGATGAAGGTCAGGATCGGTGTATCGCGCATGCGGCAGACGTTCAGCAACTTGATCGTCTGCGCCTCGACACCGTTGACCGAGTCGATGACCATCACCGCCGAGTCGACGGCGGTCAGCGTGCGGTAGGTATCTTCCGAGAAGTCCTCGTGGCCCGGCGTGTCGAGCAGGTTGATCATGCATTCGCGGTACGGGAACTGCATCACCGACGAGGTCACCGAAATGCCGCGCTGCTTTTCCAGCTCCATCCAGTCCGAGGTCGCGTGGCGGGATGCCTTGCGGGCGCGAACTTCGCCAGCCACCTGAATGGCGCCGCCGAACCACAGCAGCTTTTCGGTCAGCGTCGTTTTACCGGCGTCAGGGTGGGAAATGATCGCGAAAGTGCGACGGCGGGAGATTTCGTTGTCGAGGGGAGTCACGGCAGGGCTTGGAAATGCGGAAAGGCGGCAATTATACCTTTGCCGCTAGGCAAGCACCGGCGTTCAGGCAAGCGGCAGTGCTTCGCGGTAGAGTGCCCGGCTGGCATAGGCCATCCACGGCAGGATGACCGGCAGCAAAGGGAGCAGCAAGACGCTACCGATCACGGTCACCGATAGCAAAACTGCCCACAGTATCGCCGTCACGAAATTGCCGAAGACAACCCGCACACTGAGCACCACCGCCTCGACCAGGGCGGCGCGCCGCTCGCACAGTAACGGCACTGAAAACGCCGCAATGCAGAAGAGTAGAAAGGCGACGACCATGCCGGAAACACCGGCCCAGCGGACAAAGGAAAGCACATTGGCGTTGCCGGGCAACAAATTTCCCAACCAGACCGGGCTCGCACCAACCATGTAAGCGTAGAGAATCGCCGCATCGGTGACGAAAATCATGAACAGCAAGGCACAGACCAGCGACAAGGCCCACAGTGCTCGTGAAGCGCGGGAAAAACCGTGACTGACGTTGCTCAACGCCGGCGGATCGCCGGCCTCACAGGCAGCGGCAATGCCGAAGTATCCGGCTAGGATGGCCGGCCCGATCAACATGAAAGCACCAGCCGCAGCGATGATAAAGGGCGTCCACCCCTGAGCCAGCAAGCCCCCCATGATGACCAGCCCCCCCAAGGCAAAAATCAGCGAATAAATAACGCTGATGCTGCGCGTCGCACTGAAGATTCGCCACCCTTCGGCGAGGGCACGCTGGATGGAACTCAGGCTGAGCGCTGGGATGTGCATAGGGGAAACAAGCCGGCAAGGAATAGGCCGTTCAGCCTAAACCCTTTGCATACCCCTCGCTCCGATTCAGATCAAAGAATCAAGCAGTCGCTCACACTCCGCCATGATTGAAAAACCGACTTCCGACTGGTAATTGCTGTCCAGCGATTCCATCAATTCATGTGCGGTGAACAACCCGGCCTCACGCGACAGGCTGGCCTCGATTTGTTGCGCCAATCCGAGGGCCAATTCTGACAGCACTTTGCGTTCGTTCATCGGCAAGCTACGTTTCGAGCGGGCCAGCCAATCGGCACAGAGCGTCGCGCCCTGTGCAATGGTCAGCCACTGGTCGTGCTCATAGAAGGCAGAGAGTCGTTCGGCCACCAACGCAAAGATCAGCGCAACACGCGTTCCCTTGTCGGTGGCTGGCAGATGCTCCGTTTTCTTCAGAATCACGACGTCCCCCCATCCAGCGTGCTTGAACTCATCGGCCGGTCGGAAAGGGAATCGGGTGATGCTCCCGCAAAAGCACGTACTGCCGGAAGCTCGTCTGCGTCAAACAATCAGACCACCACCAAGGTCTGCCGCCCATACCACTCCTCGCCCGCCGGCAGGCAGACCGGACGGGTCGCCGCTGCCTCGACGCAGAGCATATGGCGCCAGCCATCGGCCGGCATGTCCTTCAATTCGGCACAGCGATCTGCCCATGGGTTCCAGACCACGACATCCGGAAAGCCCTGGGCCTGGATACCGAGACTCAGATTACCGGCCTTCAGATGCTGCGGCCGGCGCACGTCGCGATAGGCGCGATCCACTTCCTTTTCGATGATCAACTCGGTGCCGGTTTCGCGGACGACCCGATCGCCTTCCACGGCATCCTGGTAATCATGACCGTGCAATCCTTCGAGCGTGACATCCTCGACTTGCACAACGCGCAGGTAGGAGTGCAACGCACCGGTAAAGTCGAATGGAGCACTGCCGGTATTGGTCACCGCCAGTTCCAGATCAATCCGATCCGCCTCAAGCATGACCGTCAGTTCGGCCAGAAAGGAATGCGCCCAGAGGCTGCGCGTCGATTCATCGTCAGCGCATTCGAGCGTCACCAGCGCGTAATCGTCGCCGGTACGCCGGGTGCTGACCGACCACGAGCGAGTCCGCAAAAAGCCATGCTTGGGCAGGTCGCCCAGACTGGAAAATTGCGGGAAACAGACAGGAACCCCGCCGCGAATGGCGACGCTGCCGTCGAACACCGCCTTATCGGAAAGGAACAGGCGTTCGCGGCCATCCGCACTCACCCAGGACAGCAACTGCGCCCCCTGTTTGCTGACGATGGCACTGACCCCGCGTGGTCCGTTCAGGCGCAGGGCTTCGATGCCGTGAAATTCGATATCTTCAATGGAGGGTTTCATGGGAATTTGGTATCACGTAAAGGTGGGGGCGGACATGCAGAATTTCGACTTCATGCCCGAGCAGGGTCACGCTGCCGAAGCAGCGGTTATCGCCCGTATCGCTGTATTCGAAAGTATAGACACGACGCAGCCTGAGCAGACCATTGTCATCACGCGCCAGCCGTAATGCAGTTCCGACAACGGTTTCATCGAGAAACTGAAGGCCTTCTTCCTGACAGGCATCACGGGCAGCGCGCACGCCAAGCTCCCGTGCTTTCAGGCTATCGAACCAGAACCAGATGACAATTGCCGTCAGGAAGAGAAACAGTAATTCATACACACTCATCGGCCAAGTATACGTAAAGCGGAAATACACCACAGAAAATTAAGCAAATTGCCTGATAATTGGCATGTCAAACTTTATCCAATAAACATGGACTCCCCCCTGCAACTTTTTCGCGAACTGCTTCCGTTCGGTCAGTTAAGTGCTGACCAGAAAAGTGCTGCCGCAGTTCGTGGGTTGCTGGATACGATTGCCGGCCTGTCGCCGCAGGAAACGGTGGCCAAACTGGCGGCCAGCGTACTGCCTAGCGTCAACCAGCAGAGCAATTTGCATATGCGCTTCAAGTTGCTGGAAGACATTCGCCATGAAACGGAACAGGCGCTGCCCACCATGGAGGCAAGCATTGCCCAGGCCGTTTTGCCGCTACCACTTGACGCGACAACCGCCGCGCTGCATGCCGACAACCTGCTGAAGGGCCTGGCGATTGCCTACGGCGGGATCGCCCGGAGCATCAACAAAAGCCAACACCACAGCGGCCTCAGTCACTTATACCACCGCAGCGTCCAGCGTGCGATGGCCATGATCGCCCGCCGCCAACTATTGGCTTATCGCGCCTATGCCACCCCCTCCGCCACCTCCTGGCAGACCCTGCACGAACTTTACCAGATGGTTCGCGGCCCTCAGAGCAAGCCGCTCAATGGCGAGACAGCCCCCATCGAGCACGAATACCTCGGCGCGCTACTTTTTGCCTACCTGGAACCCAGCAAGTTTCCCCGGGCCGAACTCGAAACGATCAATACCTGCTCACGACAACTGGCCGCCTACGCAACCGTGGGAGAAGTACCTCCCGAGACCGGTTCCAGCAAAACGACGGATTCGTGTTTTCTCGTTCACCCGGATGAAGGCACCCCAGGATACCCCTTGACGCGCCTGCCTTCGGGCACCTCCGTTTTCGGCAGCCTTCTGATCGACTGCACCCAGGTGCTTGCCGCCCTTGATCGCAACATTACCCGTCGCCCGGGCAAGAACGTTGAACCGGATCTCGATGCGCCCCCTGCCCTGCTTCAGTGCCTGCGCGTCGCCATCGGCGGCAAGAGCGCCCGACGTTTCAGCCGGACGCGCTTTCGCCCCCGGGGCGACGTGGTCGCCGGCTTTAGTCAGGTCCTCAGCTTTCTTGATGGGAACGCATTTTCCCGCCGCTCCGTAGACGCCTCCCACCGTTACGACGGCAGAGATTTTTCATCCAGCGAATGGTCCCTGATCGACGAAAGCCCGGACGGGTTTCTCTTGCGCTTTATCAAGGGCGAAAAGAGCACGCTGGGTTCCGGCGACATCGTGGCACTGCAACCTCGCGAGTCGAGCAAGATCCACGTCTGCCTGGTCCGCCGCATCTCCTCGTCCCAAGTTCGCCTCGAAGTGGGTCTCCAGCTGATGTCACCACAAGTCAGCGTGGTCGACGTTGTCGCGGAAGAGCAGCCTGAACAACGGGCGATCTTCCTGCACAGTCTGCCCGCCTATGGCAAGTTCTCCGGGCTGATCGCTGCGCCGGGCACCTACAGCCAAGCACAGAAAATCATGATCAAATTGCCGGGGCGTTCACTGCACCGACAAATAGGGACATGCATGGAAGCCAACGAAGGGCTAGAATTCTTTGCCCTCGACCTGCTTCCGGACTAATCCCACTTAATGCTCAGCTACCGCCACGCCTTTCACGCCGGCAACCACGCCGACGTGCTGAAACACCTCATCCTGCTCCAGATCGCCGAATACATGGGCGAAAAGCCCGCCCCGTTCTGGATCATCGACACCCATGCGGGTGCCGGGCGTTACGCGCTGGAATCGGCCCATGCCACCAAACTTGGCGAATACCGCGACGGCATCGGCCGCCTTTGGGAGGCCAAGGGCTTGCCCCCGGCGGCAAAAGACTACGTGGACATGGTTCGCCAGCTCAATCCAGACGGCAAACTGAAACATTACCCGGGCTCGCCATGGCTGGCCCGGCAGATGCTGCGCGACAGCGACCGGCTACGTTTGTATGAAATGCACACCACCGATGCCAAGTTGCTGCTCGAATGTTTCAAGGGCACCGGCCGCGAAGTGGCGATCACCGACGGCGACGGCTTCATCGGTCTCAAGGCCATCTTGCCGCCGCCGCCACGCCGGGCATTGGTCCTGATCGACCCCTCCTACGAGACCAAGAGCGACTACACGGCCGTGGTCAAGGCACTGCAGGAGTCGCTGAAGCGCTTCCCGACCGGCACCTACGCGCTGTGGTATCCGATGCTTTCCAAGCTGGAGTCCCGCCAGTTGCCGGATAAGCTGAAGCGCCTGGGTGCCAGCAACTGGCTGCACGCCACACTGGAAGTCAAGGCACCGGCGAAAGACGGCTTCGGCATGAACGGTAGCGGCATGTTCATCATCAACCCGCCGTGGACGCTGGAAAAGAAGCTGCATGAAACGCTGCCCAAGCTGACCGAACTACTATCCCAAGGCGACGGGGCCAAGTACACGCTGGAAAGCGAATCAACCTAGCTCAGTATATTTGGCCCGCGAGCCAAAAGCTTTGTCTACCGGGTATTTCTCGGCATTCTTGACGAGTTTGGCGCGGGCCGCAGCGGCAAGGTCAATACCAGCCGTATCGGCAATCAGCAGCAAATAGAGCAGGATATCGGCGCATTCGTCGCGCAGGGCTTCGCCGGCTTTCGGATCAGCCGGCAGGGCATCGATTTCGGCATCGGTTTTCCATTGCGTCAATTCGAGCAATTCCGCCGCTTCGAGATTGAGTGAGGTAATCAGGTTACGCAGCGAATGAAACTGTCGCCAGTCGCGAGCGTCACGAAATGCCAGCAAGGCGGCGGTCAACGCGGAAAAATCGCTCATTTTGAAATCTGCCAGTGATGATGGCCGGATGATGCCACAGCCCACTAGAATGACTGCATTCTCAGCCCAGACCCCACGATGAAACTTCCGTCACTGAATACCCAGATCCTGATCGGCTGCCTGCTCGGCGTCGCCGCTGGCAGCTTGCTTTCTGCCCAGGGCGCCACGCCGTTGACCCAAGACACCCTGTACGGCGCCAAGCTGGTCGGCAACCTCTTCCTTGACCTGCTGCGCATGGTGCTGGTGCCGCTGGTCTTCGCCTCCATCGTCACCGGCGTCGCCAACCTGCGCGCTCACGATCAGATGCACCGGGTATGGACAACGACGCTGATCTTCTTCCTGTTCACCATGGCTGTAGCCATCGTCATCGGCTTTGGTGCCGCCCACATCTTCCGGCCCGGTGAAGGTCTGCATCTGGAGATGTTCGCCGAGGCAACACGCAACTACCAGGCACGGCAGATGGCGCTGCCCGACTACATCGCCCAGTTCATGCGCGGCCTGTTCCAGAATCCGTTCAAGGCGCTGGCCAACGGCGACATTCTGGCCATTGTGATCATCGCCCTTTTCCTCGGCATTGCGCTGGTCATCGGTGGCGAGCGCTACCGCAATATCCGTAACCTGGTGACCGAGCTGCAGGAACTCTGCCTGATGATCGTCGGCTGGATCTTGCGTCTCGCCCCGTTCGGCCTCGCCGCCCTGCTACTGCAACTGGTCGCCACGCAGGACGCGGCGCTGCTCGGGAGTCTCGGCCATTTCATCGCCGTCGTCATCGGCTCGACGCTGTTTCACGGCGTCATCGTGCTGCCCGGCGTACTCTGGCTGATGACCGGCGTCTCGCCGCTACGTTTCTTCAAGGGGGCCCGCGAGGCATTGCTCACCGCCTTCATCACCAGTTCAAGCAATGCCACGCTGCCCATCACGCTGCGTTGCACCGAGCAGCATCTGCACGTCAAGAAGGACATCGCCAGCTTTGTCGTGCCACTTGGCGCGACGGTCAACATGGACGGCACGGCGCTTTACGAAGCGGCGGCTGCGCTGTTCGTCGCCCGACTGGCCGGCATCGAGCTCGACATTGCCAGCCAGCTGATCATCTTCTTCGTCGCCATGCTCGGCGCCATCGGGGCGCCGGGCATTCCCAGCGTTGGCATGCTATCGATGGTGCTGGTACTCGAATCGGTCGGCCTGCCGACCGAGGCGATCGCCATCCTGCTGCCGATCGATCGCATCCTCGATACCGTGCGCACCGCCGTCAATGTCGAGGGCGACATGGTCGGCAGCCTGATTGTCCAGAAGATTGCCGGCCAGTCGAAAGCAGCCTGAGGCCTATTTGTCCGGCACCTCGATGCCCTGCCGGCGCAGCCAGTTCTTGTCCAGTTCCCAGCGCACCTCACTGATGCCTGGTTGGGCAAGAACGATGTCCCTGACTTCATCCTGCACCTGCCCGAGCAGGCGCTCGACGGTGATGAAGGCGGGATTGTTGGCATCCTTGACGTTGATATCCGGGTAGAGAACGCCAAGCATCCGGAAGGCTGGCGAATCAAAATTACGCGGCGTCGCCATCACGGCCGTGCTGCCTTCAACACGCAGGACGTGGAACTTGTACGGATATTCCTTCAATTTCTGGCTGCCCTGCGTCGCGATGATGTCGTTCAGCTCCCGCGTTCGGGAATCCGGACGCTGGATGACCCAGTCCAGGGAGAGCAACAGGGTTATGACGAGCAGCGCCCACTGCCAAGACTTGATGTGTCGAAAATTCATTTTGATGCTCTCCGTGCTGCCATTTTTCCGCACTTGCTGCCCCCAGCCAGTGCTCAGCGTAACATTAGTACCCTGGCGACAACCAGCCTGAAAAATTGACGTATTTTGAAACCTTAAGGAGACGCGATGCCCCTCTTCAAACTCGGTGACAAACAACCACAACTCGGCGACAGCGCATGGGTCGCTCCCAACGCCACCGTGATTGGCGACGTACGTCTGGGCAGCAACGCCTCGATCTGGTGGAATGCCACGCTGCGCGGCGACAACGATCCGATCCACATCGGTGACAACACCAATATCCAGGATGGTTCGGTGCTGCACACCGACGAAGGCGTACCGATGCATATCGGCAATGACGTCACCGTCGGCCATCTGGTCATGCTGCACGGCTGCACGGTCGGCGACGGCAGCCTGATCGGCATCGGTTCGGTGATCCTCAATCGCGCCGTGATTGGCAAGGGCTGCATTGTCGGCGCCAATACGCTGATCCCCGAAGGCAAGGTTTTTCCCGACCGCTCGTTGATTGTCGGCTCACCGGGCAAAGTGGTGCGCGAACTGAGTGATGAAGATGTCGCCAAGCTGAAGAAGTCAGCCGAACACTATGTCGACAACGCCCGGCGTTACCGCGACACGCTGTCGCAGCTCTAAATATCGACACGATGCGTGCGCTCACCCTGCTACCACTACTCGCCCTGTCCAGCTCATGCTGGGCGGTAGACCCGTGCGACGAATTGCCGAAACCATCGGTCACGGTCAAACGACTGGAAGAGCGCATCACTTACAACACCACTTACGGCTACCGCTCGCTGACCAACCTGGGGGCGACCCTAGCCCGTCCTGGCAAGCAGGTACTCGGGTTGACCCGCGGTAATGCCATCGCGAAATTCACCACCAATACCGCTTCGCTTATTGACCCAAGCGGCCGTTGGGAATGTGCCAGCCCTCAAATCACCCTGACTTTCGGCTTCACGCCGGTGACCGTCTACGTCGCCAGGGAGTTCCCGCAGGGCAGTTGCGCCTACAAGGAAATCCACGAGCACGAAATGCGACACTTCAAGACTTATCAGGATCATATGGCCGGCATCGAAAAAACGCTGAACGACACGCTGGCCAATCGATTCGTCACCGCCAAGGTCTGGCGTGGCCCGGCCGGCCAGACGGCCGCACAACTCCAGAGGGAACTGGATGAACGCTGGCTGCCCTACGTCCAGCGGGAAATCCAGAAGGTCGAAGCGGCACAGGCCTTGATCGACACCCCTGAGGAATACGAGCGGGTCACCAATTCATGTGATGGCGAGATCAGGAAGCGCCTGCGCTGACAGCCTTTTCCGGAACATTAGCCATGAACGATTTTGCCCATCAGGTTGAACTGCTACTAGAGCCCTTGGCCGATCCCGGCAAAGCCTGCAGGATGGCCGCCTACATGAAGGGGAAATTTGCTTTTCTCGGCATTCAGACACCACCGCGGCGGCAGGCTACCCTGCCGTTGATCCGTGCCTTTCACGGAAATCTGATCGAGGCTGCGCAGGCGTTGTGGGCGCTACCGCAACGCGAGTACCAATACGTTGCCATTGACCTGCTCCGCCATCACGGCAAGAGCCTTGGCAGCGAGCACCTCCCGGTACTTGAAGAACTGGTCCGCTGCAACTCATGGTGGGACACTGTCGACGGATTGGCCGTCACCATCGGCGGCATCGTTTTCCGTCAGCCGGAACTGGCCTGCCGAATGGATATTCTGATCACCTCACCCGACCTGTGGTTGCGCCGTGTAGCGCTGCTGCATCAACTGGAATGGAAAGAACGCACCGATCAAGCGCGGCTGTTCGACTACTGCCGACAATGTGCCAATGAAAAAGACTTTTTCATTCGCAAGGCCATCGGCTGGGCATTGCGCCAATATGCCCGAACCAACCCGGAAGCCGTACGTAGCTTCCTGGCGACCCATGGTAAAAATTTATCCGGCCTGTCGTTCAGGGAGGCGTCGAAACACCTGTAATGCACAACAAAAAGCCATCGTCAAAGCGACGATGGCTTTTCTGCTGCCAACAGCAGTAAGTTCAGCCCTTATATGGAACTGGACAGATTGGACAGCGTGATGTTCGGCCGCATGGTCTCCATGACCTTCTGCAACCCGACGCGCGATTTGGTATTGATGACCAGCGGCGCCCGAAGATTCGGCGTAATCGACCCCTTGTCGTCTTGTTCTTTCCGGAACAGAACCTGCATCACCGCAACATCCTCTGGAGAAGGCGACTGCAGCAAGGCATTTTCAGCATCGGACAAGGCCAATTCATAGTTGAACCCGAGCATCACCGGATCGACAATCTGAAATGCCAGCATTGGATCGTCCAGCGATTGCAAGGTAAAGCTGCTGGGCTCAGCCGGGCCCTCCTCGTGGACCAGCATGTAGCGCTTGCTCTGTTCAAAACCGACCAGGCCGTTCGGGAAGGTAATGACTTTTTCCGGGCTGACATCAACGGCGCCAAACAAATAGGTTTCTACTTTCATGCCTTTGCTCCTCCATGCGATTGTAATTGCATTGACAGCCATGCTACACCAACTCGGTGCGGTTGTATTTTCCAGCCGGATTGCGCATAGTGCACCCCCCTTTTTGCTGTACTGCCTCACCCATGCTGCCACCCATTGAACACCGCATCGCCATTGAGCTGGGCGTCCGCCCGGCCCAGGTCAACGCCGCCATCGCCCTGCTCGACGAAGGGGCAACCGTGCCCTTCATCTCACGTTACCGCAAGGAAGCCACTGACGGCCTCGATGATACCCAGCTGCGCAATCTGGAAGAACGCCTGACCTACCTGCGCGACCTCGAGGAGCGCCGCACGGCAATCCTCGCCAGCATCGAAGAACAGGGCAAGCTGACGCCGGAGCTTAAGGCCGAGATCAGCGATGCGGAAACCAAGCAGCGCCTGGAGGACTTGTACCTTCCCTACAAGCAGAAGCGTCGCACCAAGGCCCAGATTGCCCGCGAAGCCGGCATCGAGCCGCTGGCCCTCGGCCTGCTGGAAAATCCGGAACTGACGCCGGAAGATGAAGCCGAGAGGTACATCAACGTCGATGCCGGCTTTGCCGACGCCAAGGCGGTGCTCGACGGCGCCCGCCAGATCCTGATGGAAAAATTCGCCGAAGACGCCGAACTGCTCGGCCAATTGCGCGAATACCTCAACGAACACGGCCATGTCCGGTCGACCGTGGTCGAAGGCAAGGAAACCGAAGGCGCCAAGTTCCGCGACTGGTTCGACTTCGCCGAGCCGGTGGCCACGATGCCATCGCACCGCGCCCTGGCCCTCCTGCGCGGCCGCAATGAAGGCATGCTGCAAGTGGCGCTGGTCCTCGACTCCGAACTCGACGAAGAAAACCTCAAGCCCGGCCCGAATCCATGCGAGCAGCGCATCGCCGTCCGCTTCGGCATCAAGCCGCAGAATCGCCCGGCCGACAAATGGCTGAGCGATACCGTCCGCTGGACATGGAAGGTCAAGGTTTATACCCACCTCGAACTCGAACTGATGAACGAGTTGCGTGAACGCGCCGAGGAAGAGGCCATCCGCATCTTCGGCAAGAACCTGAAGGACCTGCTGCTCGCCGCTCCGGCCGGCCAGCACGTGACCATGGGCATCGACCCCGGCATCCGCACCGGCTGCAAGATCGCCGTTGTCGATGCCACCGGCAAGCTGCTCGACACCGCCACCATCTACCCGCATGAACCGCGCTGCGACTGGGATGGCTCGATGTCGACCATCGCCCGCCTGGCATCGAAGCACCAGGTCAGCCTGGTCGCCATCGGCAACGGCACGGCCAGCCGCGAAACCGACAAGCTGGTGCAGGACGTGATGAAGCGCTACCCGGAAGCGCGTCTGCAGAAAATCGTCGTTTCTGAAGCCGGCGCCTCGGTCTATTCCGCCTCCGAACTGGCGGCCAAGGAATTCCCCGATCTCGACGTTTCGATCCGCGGCGCCGTCTCGATCGCCCGCCGCCTGCAGGACCCACTGGCCGAGCTGGTCAAGATCGACCCGAAGTCGATCGGCGTCGGTCAGTACCAGCACGACGTGTCGCAGACCAAGCTGGCGCGCAACCTCGATGCGGTCGTCGAAGACTGCGTCAATGCCGTCGGCGTCGACGTCAATACCGCCTCGGTGCCGCTGCTCACCCGCATCTCCGGCCTCAATGCCGGCCTGGCCGCCAACATCGTCAGCTACCGCGACGCCAATGGCGCCTTCCGCTCGCGCGACGCCCTGAAGAAGGTACCCCGCCTCGGCGACAAGACTTTCGAGCAGGCGGCCGGCTTCCTGCGCGTACCGAACGGCGACAACCCGCTCGACGCCTCCTCGGTGCACCCGGAAGCCTACCCGGTGGTCGAAAAGATCATTGTCGACCTGAACAAGCCGATCAAGGAAATCCTCGGCGACAGTCGCTCCCTGAAAGGTCTGAATCCGTCGAAATACACCGATGAGCGCTTCGGCCTGCCGACCGTCCAGGACATCTTCAAGGAACTGGAAAAACCCGGCCGCGACCCGCGCCCCGAGTTCAAGACGGCCACCTTCACCGATGGCGTCGAAAAGGTTTCCGACCTACGTCCTGGCATGATCCTCGAAGGCGTCGTCACCAACGTCGCCGCCTTTGGTGCTTTCGTCGATATCGGGGTGCATCAGGATGGTCTGGTCCATGTCTCGGCGCTGTCCAACACCTTCGTCAAGGACCCGCACGATGTGGTCAAGGCGGGTCAGGTGGTCAAGGTCAAGGTGCTGGAAGTCGACCTGCAGCGCCAGCGCATCGCGCTGACCATGCGGATGGGTGACGAACCAACGCAAGGCAAGCGCCACGACAACGCTCCGGCCAATCGCGGCAACAACCAGAGTCGGCCAGCACAGCGTAGCAGCGGAGCGGCACCGGCCGGCAACGCCATGGCCAGCGCCTTCGCCAAGCTGAAGCGCTGAACCTGAACGCAAAGACCCGTTCGCCGGCGGCGGACGGGTTGCATTTGCTTACATCTCGCGACAACTGGCGAACATCCTTTTACCTTCGCCGGGCGTAGACTTCCAGCATCAACTGCCCGAAGCATCCAACGCCATGAAACGCCCACTGCTACTGCTTGCCCTGCTCCCCTTGGGACTCTGGGCATTTTTTGTTTTCCCCGATCTGCTCTCCACCGCCCAGGGGTTCTGGGATTGGCGCCGTGCCCTGATCATCCTGTCCGGCATCCTTGCCCTGTGGTGGATGAGCGCCGGCATGCTGCTGGCCACCCGGCCAGTCTGGCTGGAGCAACGCTTTGGCGGACTGGACAAGCTTTATCGCCTGCACAAAGACATCGGCATCGGCGCTGGCATCCTCGTCTTCACGCACTGGATGATGGAATGGCTGCCGAAGAATCTGGCCAAGCTGGGCTGGATCGAACGCGCCAACCGCCCACGCGGTCCGCGTGGCGAACCGGACCTGTGGATGGACCTGGCCAAGGATGTCGGCGAGTGGGCCGGCTATATCCTGCTGGCGCTGGTCGTCATCGCGCTGGTCAAGCGCATTCCCTATCGCTGGTTCAGGCTGGTACACAAGGCTTTCGGCCTGATTTTCATCGGCGGGGCATTTCATGGCCTGATGCTGATGCCCAAACACTTCTGGAATCAACCACTGGCTTGGCTGACCGCCGCCGTTGCTGCGGCGGGCATCATTGCCGCCCTGTTCTCGCTGAGCAACCGGATCGGCCGCCAGCGCCAATATCCGGCGCGAATCGAAACCATCCGCCGGCACGATGGCGATCTTCTGGAAATCGTCTGTCGGCCACAATCCGGCTGGCCGGGCCATAAGGCCGGGCAATTCCTGTTCGCCAACTTTGGCCAAACCGCCGAAGGCGCCCACCCTTTTACCATCGCCTCGGCCTGGCAGCCACAGCATGGCACGCTGACCCTGGCCATCAAGGCACTCGGCGACTTCACGGCCAAACTGCCAGAACTGCTGCAAGCCGGTCAGACGCTGACGCTGGAAGGACCTTACGGAAAGTTTGATTTTTTGGGCAAGATAGCGGCGCATGAAGCCCCCCAAGTCTGGATCGCAGGCGGCATCGGCGTTACCCCCTTTCTGGCCAGGCTTGATGAACGAAGCACCAATCCGCCTGCCCAGGCCAATACTGACTTCTTCTATTGCACGGCAAAAGATGCTGATTATCCCGATCAACTCGAAGCACGCTGCCGCCAAGCCGGCGTCCGCCTGCATCGACGTTTGACCGATCGCGACGGAAAACTTGACCCCGCCGAAATCCAGGCTTGCCTGAAACCTGGCAGCAGCGTCTGGTTCTCCGGCCCAGTGGCCTGGGGAGTTTCTCTGGCGGACAAACTGATCAGCCAGGGCCTACCAAAAACCGCCTTTCATCGTGAAGTTTTCGAATTCAGATAAAAACCAAAGCAATACTTTGGAAAATACCGAGCCGCGATTGGACTTTAACCAGCAAGGTTTTTGACTTCAATCTGAGTCACGATATGCAATGAAAAAGCACAGCTTTGAAGCTGTGCTTTTTAACGCGCTGCTAATGCTTGAGCTTGACGACCAAACCATGTTGGATTTGCTAGATTAGCGAGCCTTACGCTGGCGTATCGCACCGAGTCCCGCAAACGCCAAACCAAGCAGCGCAAGGGAACCTGGTTCCGGAACAGAGAATCGATCGGTCGTAATCGCAAAGGCAAACTTCGCAGTCGTGTCGTCGGCTTCCGCAGTCCTGAAACCGTAGCAACTGGTACCCAGCCCCAGTACGCCGCATTCGCCCGCCGTCAATTGGCTTAGCGGGAAGGCCTGATTGGCGGTATCCAGAACGAACACGCTAGCGTAATAGGTGCGCAGGAAATCGTCAGAATTACCGAGAATGCCGTCAAGGCCTGAGTCAAGATATTGGAATGCGTTGTTCAAGGTCAGCGTATTGCTGAAACCGAACAAATCCGGACAACCGTTCGGTCCATAGCTGGCTGCTGTCTTACCGTCAGCACAGAAGCCGCTGCCACCATGACCAAAGCCGCCTAAACCGAACTCCCCAGCATTTGGTGTTTCCTGGAACTTGAAGTTGAACGTCAGCGTAGGCGCCGTTACCAAACCAGGAATGTAATAGCTGGGCAATATCGGGTTCAGCGTTAACGTATCGGTAATGGTTGCCCCGGTCAAAGTGCCATAGCTACTGGTAAGCGGGTTATTCCAGTGGGTGATTGAAATACCGGTGCCAATCTGACCAGCAAGAGGATTCGGCGTACCGCCAATCGTGGTGAAGACGTTCCCGGTTGCCGGAGTGCCCCCTGTCAAATTACCCGTGACGGCATTTCCAATGGTCAAGGCGCTGCGATTTAAGTCCGAGTTTCCCGAATTGACCTGAAAGTTGCCGCCGCTATACCCCCAGGATAATTCGTATGGGCTGGTGGTTTCCAAACCAGATGGCCCCGCTCCTCCTGACCATGTAGCATTAGAAAACGTTGAATCGGTTGAATAACTCCATTCGCTAACCGGGGCGGCCTGTGCCGAGCCCGAGACAATGCTTAGCATCAGGGCCGATGCAGTAACTGCACTATGAATAATCGTCTGTTTGAAAAGTTGTTTCATTTTGAACTCCTTCCAACAACACTTGTCTTGTCACGCTTCCCGACAAAAATGACGCATAAAACAGACCAAACACTTAATACCGCCCCAAAAAACAATCACAACATATTGTTTATTTTTATAAAAACAAAACACACCGAAAATTGATCAGCGACAACTTGCTGCCATTCCCATTAATTTGAAAGACAAATGTAAGAATTTCCGACATCACCGGCATGCCCAAACAACGACATGCCATACTTAACCGGCCGCGAAAGTTGGAGCGCAGATTCAGGCATGGTCTTTGTACATATCCAGCACCAAGCCGCGTGACCTCTCTCATCCGTTGGCTGAGGATTGATATTTTTCGCGTAGTTCAACCTGACACCTTAAACTGTTGCCTTTGGCCTGTTCAGGCGCATCAACCCGGATTTAGCGCATATGCAAGAATCACCACTCAGCACAAAGGAAAAACATATCCTGTCGTGCTATGGCATCAAGAACTGCGACACCATGAAGAAAGCCATGAACTGGCTGACTGAAAACGGGTTCGCTTACGAATTCATCGACTACAAGAAGGCCGGCGTGGCCGAAGCCAATCTGCCGGACTGGAGCGCCCGCGCCGGCTGGGAAAAGCTGCTCAATACGCGCGGCCTGATGTGGAAGAAGCTGACAGACGAAGAACGGTCTGCGGTTGACCAGTCAAAGGCGCTCAGGCTGATGGCCCAATACCCGTCCCTGATCAAGCGGCCGGTGCTCGACACCGGCAGCAAGCTGCTGGTTGGCTTCAGCCCGGAAACCTACGCGGCGGAACTGAAATGAGCGATAGTTTCGTTCGCCGCTTCCTGTTCGAAGGCCTCAATATTCGCGGTGCCATCGTCCATCTGGGCGACGCCTGGCAGCATATGCAGCACGACCGCGACTACCAGCCGACCGTCGCCCAACTGCTTGGCGAAACCGCTGCCGTCACTGCGCTGATCGCCGCCCAACTCAAGCAACCTGGGCGCCTGACCCTGCAGTTGCGCGGTAGTGGCCCGATCCAGTTGCTGGTCATGGATTGCAATGAAAAATTGCAGATGCGCGGCATGGCCCGCAGCAATCCGGTGGTCCTGCCGGCCCCGGTTCAGGAGCTGCTCGGCGCCCATCTGGGTGGGCAGCTGATGATGAGCCTGGACATGCCGGATGCCCGTCTGCCCTACCAGAGCTACGTGCCGATGGTCGGCGACAGCATCGCCGCCATCTTCGAGCATTATCTGGAACAATCCGAACAACAGCCTTCGCGCCTGTTCGCCATGGCTGGCCCGAAGGCCGCGACCTGTCTTTTCCTGCAGAAAATGCCGGATGCCGACCAGCGCGACCCGGATGGCTGGCACCGCATCACGCAACTGGCCAGCACAGTCAAGCCGGCTGAACTGCTCGAACTGGATGCCGAAAGCCTGCTCACCCGCCTCTTCCACGAAGACATGGCCGAGCATGGCATTCGTGTCTACGACCCGCTGCCCGTCGCCTATCACTGCCCGGAAGACTGGGACAAGGTAAGGGACATGATCCGCGGCATCGGCCGCCACGATGCCGAAACCATCTTGGCCGAGCATGGTGAAATCATGATCAAGGACGATATCTGCAACCGCGAATATCGTTTCACAGCCGAGGACGTCGCCGCAATTTTTGCCGTCAGCGAAGGCAAAGCCCTGCATTGAACGCACCGGACAAACTCTTCATCCTCGGCCGCCAGGTCGAGCTGATCAACCGGAACCAGACGCTCGGGCAGATCGTCACGATCATGATCGCCTCCAGCCTGTGCTGGGTCGGTTATCAGGAAGGGGTTACTCCCTACCTTGTCGGCCTCTGGGGGCTTGCTGCCATAGGCATGGCCCTGCTACGCCTGTCACTGGCCAGGAAATACGCTCAATCGCCAGTTGAGGAACGAGCAGAAAATATCCTGGCCTGGCACCGGAAAATCCGGCTAGGTGCGCTGGGCAGCGGCCTGATCTGGTCGGCAGGAACAATGCTCATGATGAGTGGTGGCAACCTTCCGATGCAACTGTTTACCGCTTTCGCGATGGCCGGCATTTCCGCCGGTGCCCTGCCGGTCCTTGGTGCCGACCGCTGGGCCTATCGTCTGTTTGCCTGGCCGATCATCCTGACCGTGATTTTCAGCGTCTTCGCTACCGATCACATGCATGCCGCCTTCAGTGCCCTCGCCACCCTCGCCCTGATCATTTTCACGCGCAGTGCCGACGCCTTCCACCGAATGCTCAATGAAACCTTCGAGCTTGAGCGAGAAAAGACCCGCTTGCTGAGCACGGTCGACCAGGCCCGCCAGACCGCCGAGAAGTCCGATCTCGCCAAAACCCAGTTCCTGGCCAACGTCAGCCACGAGTTGCGCACACCGATGAACGGGATTCTCGGCCTATCGGAGTTGCTCAGCAGCGATCCGCTAACGCCGGACCAGGCGGAACTCCTCTCTCTGCTACGGGATACCGCTGATGGCTTGATGCGCCAGATCGATCTTCTGATCGAACTGTCGGCGCTTGAAGCCGGCCATGTCGTCATCAAGCCGGCACCGTTTGCCGTGGCTGACCTGCTGGAGGGCCTGGTTTCCTCGCAACTTCGCTCGGCCAATGAAAAAGGCCTCAAGCTGGAAAAACAGGCCGACCCGGATCTGCCATTGGTCCTGATCGGTGATCTGGAGCGGCTCCGTGAGATTTTTGACCATCTGGTCGGCAATGCCATCAAATTTACCGAACACGGCACCATCAGCATCACGGCCAAGCTGCTCGAAAAGCAGAATCAGCACGCACGTATCGCGTTCAGCATCCGCGATACCGGCCCCGGCATCTCAGAAGAAAAACTGCAGGTGATCAAAGGCCTCTTCGCCCCTGGCGACACCTCCTTGATCCGCCGCCATAGCGGCATCGGTATCGGGCTACCGATTTCCCGCAAGCTGGTCGAACTGATGGGCGGCGAAATAAGCATCGCCAGCGAAGTCGGTGTCGGCAGCAATTTCTGTTTTACGCTGCCCTTCGCGCTTGAAGTGACCCCGGTTGCAGTCAGCCACTGACGCCAGTCAGCCTCCGGCCTAAATCACCTTGCCGGGATTCATCAGTCCCAGCGGATCAAGCGCCTGCTTGATCGAACGCATCAGCGCCATTTCGACCGGGCTCTTGTAGCGCCGGATTTCGTCGCGCTTCAGCTGGCCGATACCGTGCTCGGCCGAAATCGAGCCGTTCAACGCGTGGACCGTGTCATGGACGAGTCGATTGACCTCCGGCTGGCTGGCGATAAACGCCGCATTGTCGTGGGCATCGGCTTTCGACAGGTTGTAATGCAGGTTGCCATCACCGACATGACCGAAAGCAACAACACGGATGCCGGGAAAGGCTTTGGCCAAGGCCGCATCGGCGCTCACCAGGAATTCCGGAATACTGGAAACCGGCACCGAGATGTCGTGCTTGATGCTGATGCCTTCGATCTTCTGCGCCTCGGAAATATTCTCGCGCAAGGCCCACAGTCTTTTTGCCTGGATTTCGGATTGCGCCACGACACCGTCACTCACCTCACCCGCTTCCAGCCGCTCGGCCAGCCAGGCTTCGATGGCAGGCGGTTCGGCCGCGGAGAACTCGGCCAGCACATACCAGGGGCTGGCTGTGGTCGGCCGCTGGGTAGCGGGAATATGCGTCAGGACTAGCCCGAGCGAAGTTTCGGAAACCAGCTCGAAAGCCGTCAGTTGTGCATCAAAAGCAGATTTTGCCGAATTCAGCAGGTCGACCGCAGCATTTGGTGAAGCCACATTCAGCCAGCAGGTGACCTGCGTTTTCGGTAGCGGAAAGAGCTTCAGAACGGCACCCGTGATGATGCCAAGGGTACCTTCGGCACCGATAAATAGCTGCTTCAGATCGTAGCCGGTGTTGTCCTTGCGCAGGCCACGCAGGCCGTTCCAGATTTCGCCGCTGGGTAGGACGACTTCGAGACCGAGCGTCAGTTCGCGGGTGTTGCCGTAGCGCAGCACCTGCACACCGCCGGCATTCGTCGACAGGTTGCCGCCGATCTGGCATGTCCCCTCGGAAGCCAGCGCCAGCGGAAACAGGCGGTCGGCGGCACGCGCCGCTTCCTGCACCGCACCTAGCGTGCAACCGGCTTGCACTGAAATTGTGTTGTTTTTCGCGTCGACCGCAGCAATCCGGTTCAGGCGGCTCAAACTGATGACCACCGCCCTGCCCGCTTGGTCCGGGGTCGCCGCGCCACACAGGCTGGTATTCCCGCCCTGCGGAACGATCGGCACGCCAGCTTCGATGCAGGCTTTGACCACCGCAGCCACCTCGGCCGTATTACCTGGGCGAACGACGCATTGCGCCGCACCGCGATAACGACCGCGCCAGTCTGTCAGAAACGGCGCCAACTCGACCGGGTCGGTCAGCACCTGAGCGGTGCCGACGATCCCGGCCAGGATTGATTTCAGATCAGACGACTTGGGCGTAGAGGTCATGGTGGTCGGCATCGATGACCTTGACCTGCAGGAAGTCGCCCGGCTGGGCATCGAAATGACCATCCAGATAAACCAGTCCGTCGATTTCCGGCGCATCGGCCTTGGAACGGGCGATGGTGCCTTCTTCATCGACCTCGTCGACCAGCACCTGAATGACCGTGTCGATCTTGGCCGCCAGCTTGTCGGCGGAAATGTCTTCCTGGACCTGCATCAGCCAGCGACGACGATCCTCGCGCACGTCTTCCGGCAGCAGTTCACCGAGTTCATTGGCCTTGGCGCCCTCGACCGGCGAGTACGCGAAAGCACCGACGCGGTCGAGCTTGGCGTCTTCCAGGAACTGGATCAGCTGGTCGAAGTCCTCTTCCGTCTCGCCGGGGAAGCCGGTGATGAAGGTCGAGCGGATGACGATTTCCGGGCAGATTTCGCGCCACTTGGCGATGCGTTCCAGCGTATTCTCGGCCGAGGCAGGGCGCTTCATCGCCTTCAGAATCTTCGGGCTGGCGTGCTGGAAAGGCACGTCGAGGTACGGCAGGATCTTGCCCTCGGCCATCAGCGGAATGACGTCGTCCACCGACGGATACGGGTAGACGTAATGCAGGCGAACCCAGATGCCGAAGCTGGCCAGCGCGTCGCACAACTCCTTCAAGCGCGACTTGACCGGCTTGCCGCCCCAGAAGGCGGTGCGGTACTTGAGATCGACGCCGTAGGCGCTGGTGTCCTGCGAAATGACCAGAATTTCCTTGACCCCGGCGCGGGCGAGATTCTCGGCTTCGGCCAGCACATCGCCAACCGGCCTTGAGACCAGCGGGCCGCGCAGCGACGGGATGATGCAGAAGGTGCAGCTGTGGTTGCAGCCTTCGGAAATCTTCAGATAGGCAAAGTGGTCCGGGGTCAGGCGAACGCCCTGCGGTGGCACTAGATCGGAATACGGGTCGTGCGGCTTGGGCAGATGGGTGTGGACGATCCCCATGACCTCGTCGGCGGCATGCGGGCCGGTGACGGCGAGCACAGCCGGATGCGTCGTCTGCACGATGTCGCCCTTGGCGCCGAGACAGCCGGTGACGATCACCTTACCGTTTTCGTTGAGTGCCTCGCCGATAGCGTCGAGCGACTCTTCCACTGCAGCGTCGATGAAGCCGCAGGTATTGACGATCACCAGATCGGAATTGTCGTAGCTCGGCGAAATCTCGTAGCCTTCGGCGCGCAGCTTGGTCAGGATGCGCTCGGCGTCACTGCTAGCCTTGGGACAGCCCAGGGAAACGAAGCCGACGGTCGGCACTTTTTGTTGAATAGTCATGCGAATGGAACCTTATCCGGACAGGCCGGCGAACAAAGGGGGTATTTTACGGGGGATTCAGCTTGGCAGGCGGGCAAGTGCCTGTTTCAGTGCATCAAAACATTGCGCGTCGATGGCCGTACCGACGTTTTCGGCCATCATTTCCAGGGTCTTCGGAATTGGCACCGCGCCACGATAGGGGCGTTCGGCGGTGATTGCGTCAAAGATATCGGCCGTCGTGATGATCCGCGTTTCGAGGCAGATATCGTCCGCGCTCACACCGCGCGGGTAGCCCTTGCCATCCAGACGCTCGTGGTGCGCGGCCGACACCCTGGCCAGCTCCGAGAAGGCATCGATACGCGACAGGATGGCCTCGGTGTAGGCCGCATGCGCCTGCACGGCCGCCCACTCCTCGGCGTCGAGCTTGCCCGGTTTGTCGAGCACGCTGTTGCTGACGCCGAGCTTGCCGACATCGTGCAGCAGCGCGCCACGCTTCAGCCAACGGCGACGTTCCGGCGACAGGCCAAGCGCCTCGGCGATCAGGTCGGTGTAGAGCGCGACGCGCGCACTGTGGCCGCTGGTGTAGGGACTCTTCGAGTCGACTACCTGACCGAAGGCGGCAGCGATGTCGTCAAGATAATCGTCGTCGAGCGCCACGACATGCGAGGCCGGCTCCAGCGCCAGCACCGCCGCCATGACATCGGGGGCCGCCAGCGTCGCCCAGAAGGTCTCGTCGGCCACCGCCTCGACCACGTCGACCAGCGCCGGATCGAACCAGCGTCCGGCCCGCAGCCGGATTTCGTCGAGTGCCGCCTGCGGCCCACCGGCCGTGTGAAAAACGTCGATCACCTGGGCCAGCAACGCGATCCGCGAATAAAGTGGAATCGCCTCACCGGCCAACCGCGCGGGTTTGCCCTCACCGTTGAAATGCTCGTCCAGGCTGTAGATACCTGCCGAAACACTCTCCGGGAAGCGCAGCAAACGGGCAATTTCGGCACCACGCTGGCAGCGGGTGGCGATCAGTTCGGTGGCGATCTGCTCGCCATCGCGCATGATCGTCAACACGCGGCGGAAACGTTCTGCCAACCCGGCTTTCAGGCCGGTATGACTGAGCACGAACTGCAGCACCTTGGGCAGGCTGTCGCCGACGGTCTTGAAATCGCGCTTAAAACTCAGGTCGTCGGTCAGGTAGAGCTCACAGATACGCGCCGCGTTGCTGCTGCAACCAAGATCTTTCAGCAGTAGCGTGTAATAGAGATTCCACAACTCGCCGTCATCCAGCCCGAGTTGGCGGCCGACATGCATGCCGATCCAGCAGCAGCGCACGCAATGGCCTTCCGGCTGCCCCTCGGTGATGTCCAGCGCGTGACTGAGCGCCGAGATCAGTTCGGAGAGCTTCAGGCCAGCCAGGGCGGGCGACGTAAACCGGGAGGGCGAGTTATTGGGCATTGGTCATAGATTAGCCACGAAGGCCAAAGTTCTCCGTTTTCACAATGACCTGGGAGGACGACGCCACCACCAGCCCGCTCGGCCAGACTCAGCTATTGCGCGATCCCGAGCTTTCGGGTCCACCACGGCGTAATTGCCGGCAGCAAGGTCAGCGTCCAGATCACCACCCAGGCCGTCAGTGGCATCAGCAGCTTCAGTTCCGGAAACTGGGCGACGGTGATCACGGCCAGCACGACCGGGATAACCCCGGTTTCCCGGACGATGCTCATGAACAGCTTGTCTTTCATGTTCAGGTCGGTCGGCAGCAGCGACAGCATGACGGCCACGGGCCGAGCGATCAGGATGAAGGCGAGCGACACGACCAGGCCAAGGAGCGCGCTTTCCCACAGGTCACCGAGGGCGACGAACGGACCGACCATCATGAAGATCGTCGGCTTGGCGATGCTTTCGATCTTGATTTCCATGGTGTGCAGCGTTTTGTGGAAATACGTCTTGCCATGGTTGTAATTGGCCAGCAGACCGGCGACAAAGGCGGCCAGGAAGCCATTGCCATGGATGACCTGGGCCAGCAGGAAGGTGACCAGCGGGACGGCGAGCACGATGGCGAAGTCGTAGCTGGTTTCGCCAATATCGCGGGCATGATCCCGCGATTTGTAGTTTTCATAGCAGTACATGGCGACCCAGCCGATAACCCCGGCGATGGAACCGAACAAGAACTGCTTGCCGAGCAGCAGCATGTTTTCTGCGCTGAACAGCCCGGCAGCCAAGGCGGTCAGCGAATCGACCGCGGTGCCGGCCAGGATCATGGCGGCGACTGCGGCCGTGAAGATGGCCCCAACGGCGTCGTTGAGTGCACTTTCGGCGACGGCAATATCGTTGAGACGCTTGAATTCGTCCTTGAAGACAATCTTTTTCAAGGTCGGGATCAGCGCGGCCGGATCGGTGGAGCCGAGAATGGCCGAAAGCAAGGCGGCGGTTTTTCCATCCAGTCCAAAGGCCATCAGGATCGGGAACATGACGAAGAACGTAACGAGATAACCAACCACCGCGATCATCAAGGTCGGAAAGGCGATCTTGAGAAAATCGAAGCGGTCCACCTCATCGCCGCCGCCTTTCAGGATGATGGCAGCGAGTGCCGTACACACGACGACCGGGATCATGATCTGCGGGGCAATCGGGGCCAGGGCATCATGCAGCACGATACCGACCAGCAGTTGCAGGGTGAAGTTGGGGAACACCGTGCCTTCGGCGGCTTTGCTACAGGCCCAGCCAAAGACCAGAAACAGCCCCATGCACCAGAGGGCATTGGCGATGGCGGCTTCGGTTCCTTCAAGCAGAGCCAGGCGCGCCAGTATCTCTGGCGCAATGTGGTTCAACACGAAGGCCAGGACAAAGAGACCGGCAATTTTTCCGTATTTCATGGGGTCATTTTTCAAAATTAGCGAAAAAAGGGACGCGGACAATTAGCGTAAACAACACGTCACAGAGCTTTGACAAGGCACTCCCGCTAACACCTGGCGAAAATCATCTCTGGCTCCAATGCGCCGGAGAATAGCGGCTGACTGATGGCTTGTCGATTAGGGAAAGCCGCAACCCAGGCTCACGATATTCCGCTCCGGCTCAGCGCCTGAGCCATTTCAGCAACATCGCGTAAAGAACCTCCGGCTCCACCGGCTTGGACAGGAAATCGTTCATTCCTGCCTCAACACAGCGGTCACGATCCTCGCTGAATGCGTTGGCCGTCATGGCAATGATCGGTAGCGTCTCGTGGCCAGAGAGCCGGCGGATCTGGCGAGTCGCAGCCAAACCGTCCATGACCGGCATCTGCATGTCCATCAACACGACCTGGTAATCGTTCGCCTCAACCAAAGCCAGCGACTCCCTCCCGTTCGCCGCCACATCGATCTTCCAGCCAATTTCTTCAAGAATGGCCAGCGCGACATCCTGGTTGATCGGCTCATCCTCGACCAGAAGAATCCGCGCACTGCTGAAATCAGCTTTCAGGATTGATTCGGCATCCGATCCGGCAGGTTTATCGGCAAGCAGCATGCCACCGGTTTGCCCCGGGATATCGGCGAGATGCCGGACCAGGCAGTCGTTGAGCATACTGGGCGACAAGGGCTTGAGCAGCGCTTCGGCAAAACCCATCCTGGTAGCGTCTTCAATGATCTCGGGATCGCTGGATGCGGTCACCAGGATGGCCAGCGGCTGCTGCCGCAAAGGTAGGGCGCGCAATCTGGCCAAGGTTTCGAAACCGTCCATGCCGGGCATCAGCAGATCAACCAGAACGAGATCGTAGGGTTTTCCTTCCCGCTCGGCCGCCTCGATTTCCTGCAATGCCACCGCTCCCCCCGAAGCACCTTCACCTTCCAGACCGATCATCCGCAATAATTGGGACTGGACCAGACGCGTCACCGGCATGTCATCAATGACCAGCGCCCGCTTGCCACGCAGGCTGGGAATGCGATGGCGTCCGGTCGCTGCCCGGACCCGGCCCAGTCGAGCCGTCAGCCAGAAAGTACTGCCAACCCCCAAAGTGCTCTCGACCCCGGCCTCACCGCCCATCAACTGGGCCAAGCGGCGCGTGATGGCCAAGCCAAGGCCGGTACCACCGTAGCGGCGCGTTGTTGTGCTGTCCCCCTGCTCGAACACCTGGAACAGGCGGGGCAGGTTTTCCGGGGCAACGCCGATCCCGGTATCCTCGACTTCAAACCGGATCAACACATCGTTGCTGCTTTCCTCGACCAGGCGGGCACGCAAGACGATGCTGCCGTAATCGGTGAACTTGACTGCATTGCCGAGGTAGTTGATCAGCGACTGGCCAAGACGTGTCGCATCGCCCATCAGGACCCCCAGGCTGGCATCGGTATCGATAATCAGCTCCAGCCTTTTCTCGCGAACCCGGTCAATAACCATTGACGTGACGCGCGACAGGAGTTCCTCCAGATTGAACTCCGACTTGTCCAACACCAGCTTGTTCGCTTCAATCTTGGAAATATCTAGGATGTCGTTGATCACGCCAAGCAAGTGATCGGCACTGGCGGCAATCTTGCCCAGCTTGTCCGCTTGGCCCGAGTCGGTGATCGTTCGCCGCAACATGTAAGTCAGGCCGACGATGGCATTCATCGGCGTCCGGATTTCATGGCTCATGTTGGCCAGGAATGCGCTCTTGGCCCGCGAGGCCGCTTCGGCTGCCTCATGCGCCACGGCCAGCTCAGCAGTGCGCTCGGCGACCAGTTCCTCCAGATGATGGCGGTGGCGTTCGAGTTCATCGGCGTTGCGGCGCTTTTCGGTGACATCTTCCTTGACGGCAACATAATGGGTGACGCGACCATCCTGCCGCATGGGCATGATCGTCAGGCGCTCGGTATAGATTTCACCGCCCTTGCGCTTGTTGACCAGCTCACCCTGCCAAAGCTGGCCGCGCGACAGCACTGCCCACATTCCAGTATAGGTTTCCCGCGGCGTCAGGCCGGAATCCAGGATGCGCGGCGTCTGCCCAATGGCCTCTTCGCGACTGAAGCCCGAGATACGGACGAAAGCCTCATTGACATACTCGATATTGCCATCGACATCGGTGATAAGAATGCCCTCGGTACTCTGCTCGACCGCCATGGACAGCAAAAGCAACTGCCTTTCAGCCTGCTTGCGGGCAGTAATGTCGATCCGGTTGCCGACGATGTAGCCACTGGGAGTGCGATTTTCGATAATCAGCAGCCAGCGCCCGTCATTCAGCTCCTGCTCAATGGCCAGCCCGTCCGGATGCTGGTGCTGTGCCACACGACTGCTGACCCAGCCGTCGATGTCGCCTTGAGCTTCAGGATACTGGCCGCGCTCGGCACCTTTGCGAATGATGTCCGCGAAGTGCATGCCAGGCACGATCAGGTCGCTGCTGTCGGAATAAATATCCAGATAGGTTTCGTTGCAAATAACCAGCCGGTCTTCTTCATCGTAGATCGTGAAGCCGACCGAGACGTTTTCAACGGCCTCCCGCAGCAGCTTGGCCGATTTCTCAGCGGCCAATTCCAGATCTTTCCGAACCGTGATGTTTTGTCCGATACCTCGATAGCCTGCAAAGTGCCCCTCCTTGTCGAAGTACGGAATACCGCTGGCGAGAAGCCACAGGTGTTCCCCCCGATCATTCAGGAGACAGTATTCAAAATCACGAAACGCTTCCCGGTTTTCAAGAACAGCCAGGTGCCCCGCCAGCGCGTCCGGTTTATTGATCTCATCGTTAAGCCACAACTCGCTTCGGGCCTTGCCCAAGACCTTTTTGGGGTCGATACCGCAAATGCGCTGCAGGTTTTCTGAAAAATAAGAGAAACGAAGATTGGCGTCCGTTTCCCAGAGCCAGTCAGCCGAGCTCTCCGAGAAATCGCGGAAGCGTTGATTGGATGCCGCAAGTGCGTCATTGGCCTGGATGACATGTTGCTCGACGCTCCCAACGCGACGGTGGAGGGCAAGCATCAGCAGCACGATGAAAAGCGCGGACCCCGTGCCAACAAAGAAGAGCAACTGGGTACGCGATACCCGGTCAGCCGCGATATCCCGCAAAATGGCCATTGAGGCGACCGGATGCTGATCGTTATCCACCAAGGCAATCAGTTTTGCCGACCAGATACGCTCGCCCTTGATCACGTCGAAGACGCCTGGGTCACTACCCCGGACAAACCCCTGCCAAGAGGCGATCAGCGATGCCGGAACCCCAGGGAATGACTGGCTGAGCAGGGCAATCTCGGCATGGTCACCCCAGTTCCCCGATAGGCCAAAGGCCTTCTTGCCATTGGCGAAAGCTTCGGCTGATGAATAGGCCTTATGCACCGCCGTCAGCACATCCAGACCGGTCAGGCGCTTGATCTCGCGAGCAAAGGATTCAACCTCCATACCCATCTCGACATAGCCGATCACGTTGCCATTGACACGCCACGGCATGACCTGCCTGAGCGTAAAAACGGAAGTTGTGCCAAGTTCGAGGCCGGTCGTCATCTGGCCGCTCGCCTCGGCATCCAGCAAGCCTTTGCGGCGCACCTCGTCCCCACTCCGCTCCGGATCATGTACACGGAGAAGCACCTTGCGGTCTGGCGTAATGAAATACCAGTGACTAAGGTCAAACTGGGCATGCAATTCGCGGTACCTGGGTCCTGCCAAGGCCAGTAAAGCGTCCCGATCGCCACGCTGCATTGCTTCGACAAACCGGTGGTCATTGGCGACCTGTGTCGCCATCCAGCGCAAGTAGCGGCCATTATTATCGACCATACCCTGCCAGATGCGCTCGACCTGCTGGGTTGCGAGCGCGGTGCGCTCCCTTTCGCGCCAATCCAGATAGGCCGCGAAGCTAAGCAATATCAGGATGGCCAGCGCAATGGTGGAGACCAGCACTGGCCGGATGATCTGCTGGCGGAAACTCAGGGCTGACGATGGGGAGGCCATCTTTGACAAAAACGACATTTTTTTAATTCGATATATTACTTAAGTATAACCTGATAAAGCATGTGGGATTTACTCCCTCCCGAATTTCCGGCAAACCCGAGCCAAAAACCTGCTGAACGATGCAACGACATTAGCTGGCTGATTGACTGCCCGGCCTGCCGCCCCGAAGAATAGGCTTCGAAAAAATTCAATCACCAGTAAAAAAAGAAGAAATACGCGCCAAACCGTAGATATTGGTTATAATGCGCGCCCTCCAGCGTTCTTAGCTCAGTTGGTAGAGCGTCTGCCTTACACGCAGAATGTCGGCGGTTCGAGCCCGTCAGGACGCACCAGATTTTGATCTGTTGTGATAAACAGCAGTCTGAAGAACCCCGCCAGTGCGGGGTTTTTTAATGCCCGCTTGTTTTATACGTTCTAGAGTCTCCCTTTGAAATACCGACACTTTTGACGGTATCTCAGAGGACTGACGGCAAGGGTTGTCCGATGCCGGTCCTTATGCAGAGGCCGTTCCTGTCCGAACCGAGACTACTGACGCCCCCTGCTCCCCTCCCTCAGCCCCACCAGACCACACCCAGACATTACTCGTGAATATGGAGCTCGAATTTTGAACATCCGTGCGGTAATGTAGCCACCGTTAGCGATCCGTCACTCAAACTCCTCATCCATAAAGGAAGCGTGCCATGGACACTTCATTTCAGTCGCTCGATCAAGTAAGGGCTTCCGCCCTCGATATGGCGGTTCGGTTTGGTCCAAAAATGGTCGTGGCCATCCTTATTCTATGTGCGGGGTACATGGTTGGGCGCTGGCTAGGACGTGTTCTGGAGCGTCTGCTGGTCCGCCTGAATCTGGAGGCACCTGTGCGTTCCCTGCTCGTTCGCATCGCCCAGATTTGTGTTCTCGCCATCTTCGCCATCATGGCGCTGCAAAACCTGGGAATCGAATTACTGCCCTTAATTGCCGGGCTGGGCGTCGCGGGGGCCGGTGTCGCGCTGGCTATGCAGGGGATACTCGGCAACATCGTGGCCGGTCTGAGCATCATTTTTACGCGACCTTTTCACGTCGGCGACTACATCTCCATCGCCAAGGAAGAGGGTGAAGTCCTCGACATCAGCCTTTTCACCACCACACTGGGCCATACGGATCTTTCACGGGTGGTGATTCCCAACCGCAAGATCGTTGGCGAGATTCTTCACAATTACGGAAAAATCCGGCGACCCAATATTTCGGTAGGCATTTCCTATCGCACCGATGTCGATACCGCCCTAAACCTGATTGCCGATATTTTGAGCACCAATCACCGTATCCTGAAGGATCCCGCGCCAACCGTCGGGGTAAGTCGACTGTCCGAATCCAGCATCACCATCGGTATTGGCCCCTGGGTCAAGGTGCCGGACTACGATGACGCAATCAGCGAGGTCAATAAGGCGATCCTTGAACTGTTCGCAGCACGCAACATTGCCTTGGCCGTGCCGCAATACGAGGTCAGGATGCTGGGTGGCGCAGCGGAATGATCCATAAAACACGATAGTTGATTGCAGCCGGCCGAGAGCAATCAGCGTGAATTTGCGGCCTTGCTGCGTCGCCCCAAAGACATCAACGAATCGGCTAGCTCGCCAAGACGGCGCTTCCATGGCAGACGGGTGGCACGCTACGGTCGCCAACAACGGGCAAGAGGTTGCGCATATCAGGCATCTGCCTGCCAATCCCGCAAATTGTGAGCAATGGTCTTCAGCGTTACTCGTTTTTGCCTAGCGGCAAGCAAGCAAACCGCAGCAAGGCGATCAACCGTGCCCGGGGACTTGTCGAGCAGGAGAAGCAGCTGTGAAGCCGCCGCAATTAGGCTTTGCCCAGCCCTGCTCCCTGTTCTCCAACGGCCTCGGATAGGTGGTTTGAGCCCCATCAGAATTTTGGACTAATATGAAGTATGCAACCGTAGCAGGAGAAATCAGTGCTTCAGGCCATTCTCGACAACCACTTGCTGCTCTCCATCATCGTGCTGTTCATCCTGATCATGGTGCCGGCTCTAATTCTGCGTGGTCGTGGTGTAAGGGAGATCAGAGGCACTGACCGCCGAAGAACCCCCCGAGCTGGAACCGACCGCCGAGCGTGATAGATGAAGCTTGATTTCCGTTGCCTTCCGGATCAGGTCAGTGTCAGCAATAGTCGAGCGCCCGTTTCAGCAAGATCAAACCAACACTGCGGCGGACGGCCTCGCGCCTAACCGAACAAGGCAACAATCAGGCCGGGGTAACTCCCGGCTTTTTGTTGGCGGAAATATCTCCTTAACATCTGACTGCCATAATCCCGCGCACCAAACAAAAACAGGAGAGACAACATGCAAAATCACACCACGACCAAATTCCTGAGCATCAGCGCCGCCTATCTCGGTCTGCCAGCAGATCAGAACGGCTCACGTTCGGGGCAAAGCAATGATTGAGCAACTAAGAGAGAAAGCGCTGCAGCTTTGCGCCAGCCATGGCGTTACTGTCCGCCCATATGCAGGCGGCTGGTGGCTGCTAGGGCAGCAGATCAACCGTGTTGTCGGTGAATTGGCCGGCCTGTGCGCCTCTGACCTGAACCAGATACCAACAATGCAGCGGTAGAAATCACCGGCCACCATGAATGGCCGTGGCCAAGCTCGGCTTTTGTATACCGCCAGTCCTCTGAACAAGCACTGATTCACCCAGCAACGGCTGTTGCGCTGCTAAAAAGCGCTCTGCTTGAACGTAACCATCAGCCGCGTTATCGACAGAAGCCAATCAGGGCGCATCCATCGTGTTGGTCAGTGCGATGAAGTCGCGCTTCTCGATCAACCATGAGACGAGAAAGCCGGCGACCAACGACCAGAAAGCCGCACCGATATTGAGAATGCCGATGTCGGCCACAGTGACCAGCAGGCTGATCAAGGCGCCAAGGGTAAATTTCCCGCCACCGAAAGAGGCAATGAAGGCGCCTTGTAAAACCCTCAGCATGGCCAGTCCGCCAAGGACCATGATGTACTCCTTTGGCGCAGCAAGCGCCAGGCCGGTAAAAGTTGGCGCCAGCAAGCCGAACAACACGCCGAAAACACCAAAAGACAGGGCGGCGGTATATTGCCGATCCAGTTCGCCGGATGAGGTAAGCAAGGCATTGGTCGGACCGGTCAGACATGAGCTGACCGCGCCGACAGCCGCACTGAGCAGTCCGCCAAGACCGGAAACAAAGGCGATGGTATTGACCGGCGGATCGTGGCGTGCCGACTTCAATACAGCAACGCCCTGCCCGTTCTGAACCACCAGGACCGTGATGGCGAGCGGCACGACCAGTTCAACCAGGGCTCCCAGAGTCCAGACTGGCATCTGAATAACGGGGTGAGCCAGCGTGACTCCCTCTAACGTCGATAGTCCGATGCGACCAAGAATAACGATGGCTATCGCACCAACCAGCAACGCGCCAATCACCGGTGGCAGACGCTTGCCCCAGGCAGGAACGGCCGACAGGAACAGAAATGCAATAACCATCGGCGCAGCGATCGCCACGTCGCTATGCAGTGCCCGAACCAGGTCCAGACCGAATCGGAGAAAAACGCCGGCCACCATGCCCATCACAATGGGCATGGGCAACGCTGACATCAGTCGTTTGACCCAGCCACTGGCCCCCAGCATGACCACCAAAAAACCGGTCACATAATAGGCGCCGATCACTTCCGCAAAACTCAGGTGTTGCAGCGCCGGACCAATCAGGACCGTTCCGGGAATCGTCCAGGCGAAGCCAAGTGGCATCTTGTAACGCCAGCTCATCGCAATGGTGATCAGTCCGTTGATGAAGAAAACGCCAAAGATCCACGACGCCAGCTCAGCCTGACTCAGGCCGCCGCCAGTCCCGACGGAAAGAATGATGGCGACCGGACCGGTGGCTGAAAAGATGAAACCGATCAGGCCGTTGGCGATATACCCCAGGCCAGAATCGGCAAAGACCTGCCTCGGGCCGGAAAGCTTCGCAACCGGGCGCTCAAGATGAGAAAACATCAGACTCCGCCTCAGTCGTGTCCAACGACGGGACGTGGATGGTAAGGCGCCTCGAGAATGGCCCGCTCCTCAGCACTCAAGCGGAGTTGGCTGCCGGCGATGGCATCGGGCAGATGGTGCGCCTTCGAAGCGCCAATGATCGGCGCTGTAATCCCCGGCTGGCTATTAACCCAGGCGATGGCGATCTGGGCCGGAGGTACGCCACGGGCCTGCGCGACCTGATTCACCGCCGCGACGATGGCATCTTCCATGGCCTGCTGGTCATACCATTGATGCGCCAAATTGTCGGTCATCGCGCGCCTGGTCTGTGCCTGCTGCGCACCGGCAAGCCGGCCGCGTGCCAGCGGCGACCACGGGGTAACAGCAATGCCTTCATGGCGGCAAAGGGGCAGCATCTCCCGTTCTTCCTCGCGATAGATCAGGTTGAAATGATTCTGCATCGAGACAAAACAACTCAAACCCAGCTCGCGTTGTCGCGCCAGCATGGCCATGAACTGCCAGGCGAACATTGACGAGGCACCGATATAGCGGGCTTTGCCCGAGCGGACGACGGTATCAAGTGCAGCCAGGGTTTCGTCGATCGGGGTCAGCGGGTCGAAGCGGTGGATGATGTACAGATCGACATAATCAGTGCCAAGGCGTTTCAGCGAGGCATCGATGCTGGCCAGAATATGCTTTCGCGACAAGCCGCGATCATTGGGCTTGTCGCTCATCGGGTAGAAAACCTTGGTGGCAATGACCACATCCTCTCGCCGCGCAAAATCCTTCAAGGCTCGACCAACCACCGTTTCACCAACGCCAAGCGAATACATGTCTGCCGTATCGAAGAAATTGATCCCAAGATCGAGCGCCTGACGAATGAACGGTCGGCTCGTCGCTTCATCGAGCACCCATGGCCGCCAGTCGGGCGTCCCGTAAGTCATGCAACCAAGGGCAAGGCGTGAGACCTTCAGGCCGGTCGAGCCAAACTGCACGTAATCCATCTCTGCTCCAATCCAGTCAAAACTTCTGGGGTCAATATTTGGTTGGCGAATTTCAAGCAATAAATCCTTGGCCGAGATCGCCTCATCCGCTTTGACGAGCCACCGGCACAGCGGCAGCACGCAGGACACCAATGGCGATCACGCTCTTTTAGATATCCCTTTGTATTGATGCTGCTGACACGTCAGGAATTCCCGTCAATTCGAAAAAAACTGGCTCGCCGAAGCGAGCCAAAAAACCCGAAACCCTTTCCGGACAAACCGTAGGAAAAATCCGGAAAGCAACCACGACCAACCACAGTTTCGGGTAGAGACGTTCAATACTGGCCAAACCTAGGCCTTGCTGCCGGTTCGTCGAAACACCAGCGGCCGGCCGCCGTGGCTGCGCTTGACCAACCATGTCGACAGCGCCGAGTCCATGTAGTCGGCATGGGCAGGAAACCAATCCATCAGCGCCACGGCCAATTCGCGAACCAACTGGACATTGCCTTCCGCCAGCTCGAGCTGCACTTCGCGCACCGAGGCAAGCACCTTGTTGTGTTCATCGACATGACAGTCCCGCGCCGGGAATCCATCCAGTTCCATCCAGCGATTTTCCTGATCGAAATGCGCCTCGGCGTGGCGGGCAAAATCGGCAAGTGCCGCTTCAAGGCCATCGGCTTCAACCGTCAGCAAGGCATCCACCAATGCCACGAACTCGCGGTGCGTCTCGTCCATCGCCGAATGCCCGAGGAGATAGCGGTCGTCCCATGCAAAACCTTGTTGTTCGTCCATGAATCATCCTTTCCTGACTAATTTCCGGAAACACTACCCTGATACTTGAGCAGGCGCAGATCGACATTCATTTCCTCGATCGTTTGCCGCAGATTAGTTGCCCCACGACCTTTCGGATCGCCCTGGAGCGTGGAAATGGCCGATTGCAATTTATGAGCAAGTTCCGGTTTGGCGCAGGACTGAATCGCCTTCTGAATCAGAAGAAATTTCATGGATTCAAAATCGGCAGGGTTTTCTTTGCCCAAATGAATAAGCAGGTCGATATCCAGCGTTAGCATTTATTTATTTCCTGTACTGATCTGTTCGTTCCGTAAACAAGCCCCGATGTTCTCTGCGGCAGGGCCATCAGGCATCCACCATACATATTTCACGGGTCTGATCGAGCAATGATGCAACCTGTGTTCCGATCTCTCTTTTCTTCTGAATCGCGGCAGTGATCTGTCCAACGATCTCGACACGTTTATGGGCGCCCTTCTGAATTTCCTCCATGGCCGCCTGGGCGCTGGAGGCCACCGCCAGTCCGGAGGCCACGACGCCATCGGTTTCACGCATGGCGATCGCGGCATCGCGGGATGTCGCCGTCAATTGCGCGGCGATGCCGCCAATCTGCTCGCTTGCCGTCCGGGCCTGCTCCGCCAGCTTGCGAACTTCGTCGGCCACGACGGCGAAACCCCGTCCGGCATCGCCGGCACGAGCCGCTTCGATCGCGGCATTCAGCGCCAGGAGATTGGTTTGCTCGGAAATCTGCGTAATCGAGGCAACCAGGCCGTTGATTTTTGCCGACTGACTCGACAGCAGATCGAGATCGCCCTGGGCCCGCTGCAGGCTGCTTCCCAGCCGGGTGATCTCACGATTGGCCTGTTGCATCAGCTCATAGCCTTCGACGACCTTCGCCCCGCTGGCCCGGGCAAAGCCATTGGCAGTGCCCATATCGTTCAGCGCCTGATCGACCACGCGAATCAGTTCATCACTCAAGGCCATCGTGGACTGGAGCGTTTGGCGGATCGAAGCTAGCCGTTCGACGAATCCCTGGCGCGCCTCCTCAGCCCCCACCAAATGGCTGGCATGCGCCTCATGCGTGGCGAGCAGATCGGCTTCCCGTTCGGATCGCACCAGCAGTTCGGCCTCGAGCCCTTCAATACGACGACGTAAGCGCCGTGTCGCCATGAACCAGTATGCCGTTGCCAGCCCTGCCGCCCCGACGCTACCCAGGACAACAAAATATGCGCTGAGCCAACCGGGGAAAACCAGGCCCAATATCGTCAGGGATGCGGCAACCAATACCCCTGCCACCCAGTATCTATTTTTCATTTTTATCTTCCATCGCGATGTCAAATAAAGCGTTAGCAAAGCAATTCCTTGTCAGCTGAAATGACGGCCAAAGTTCCTGGCAGGAGATTCAGTAAACCAACTGGCAGTCCCTGCCTATCATGCTGATCTCGACAAAATTTGACCCTGTGTGCCTGGCGCCTGAAAAAGACACCACAAAGCTGCCGAGATCAAATTTGCTCATGGCATTTAGCGCTGCAATGAGCTTTTCTCGTGTCACATCGTTGCCGGCACGTCGGATTCCCTCGATCAGCACGCGGGTCGCGATAAATGCTTCAAGCTGAAAAAGGCTGGCCTTCTGCTCTTTCTCACCGTGCAAGCGCAACGCATCCTGGTACTGTCGGACAATCGGCAGCGAGGTATTCCGGATGTTCGGGAATACCTGCGCCAGGACCACGCCGCGGGCATTGGCGTCACCAGCAATTTGGCAAATACTTGGCGCATTGCCGTAAGAAGGCATGGCAATCGTGCCTGGCAGTCCGCGTCCGCGATAGGCCTGCACGAACTCGCCAGCCAGCTTGGCCGGCGTGATGACGATGACGAGGTCGGGGGTCGCTTTCTCCAATCCCCCCAGTACGCCCGAAAAATCGATCGAACCTTTCACGGGGATGGATTTTTCCAGAACCAGTGGCTGCTGCCTTTCTCGCAAAAAGCTGTCGACCGCTGCCAGGCCGTCCCGGCCGAAGGGGATGTCGGCATAGACCACGGCAATGCGCTTCAGGCCCAGCGTCAAGGCGTGTTCGACCAGCTTTCGGTATTGCTCATGATCGCCGGCCCTGATGTGATAAAGGTAGGGATTGGTCTTGGCTCGAAACAGTTCGGCTCCGGGAATGACACCGACCATGGGCAGCCTGTTCTGCTCAAGAATTCTGTCATCCAGCACCCGGCTCATCGACGGCGAGCCGATGGGCAAAAGGACGGCAAGCACCTCGCTGGCACCGACCCGGTTCAGGGCGGCCACCGTCTTCTCCGGGGTATATTCGTCGTCTTCCGTTTTCAGGCTAAGTTTTTGACCATTAACGCCACCCGAGGCATTGGCGGCGGCAATTGCCAGTCGGATGCCGAGGTTGTACTCCTTCGCTTCAATGGCCACTGGCCCGGTCAAAGGAGCGACGTGCGCGATGCCCAGGTCGGCGACAACCCACCCTGACCGGCTGGTCAAAGCCAGGAACAGGAACAGAAAAGGAACAATACGGTTTAGAGATGGCCTCACGAGGTTTTCCTTGAATACAACGTTGCGTTTGACATTCACTTGCTCGCCACAACCGCAGTCGCCGCCCGCGTTGGCGATCCGCATCCGGATTGGCAAAAAAACCAGGCTTCGCATGGCGCTCTATTTCCGGACCAGATAGACGCCACCGACAACCAGGGGCATGCCGATCAGCGCGGCGCCGCTGAGTCTTTCATCGAATATCAGCCAGGCAATCAGGGCAGTGCATGGCGGCACCATGTAGAACAGGCTGGCCATGTTGGTGGCCGTTCCCGATCGAATCAGGTAATTCAGCAGGCTCACCGCGCCGAGGGAAAGGACCAGGGTCAGCCAGCCCAGGGCGAAGAGAAAGGACGGGTTCCATTCCACCCGAAAATCCTCGAAGGCGACGACACCGAGCAGGGTAATCAGGGCCGCCGGCACAAACTGCAGGACAGCGCCGCTGCGGTAATCGAAGTGCGGACAGAAGCGTTTCTGGTAAAGCGTGCCGGCGGTGATGCCAAAGAGCGCGGTGACCGCCGCCGGCAACCCGGCGATGCCAAAGCCGCTCTGGATTCGCCCGGACAGCACCAGGGCGATGCCGCCCAGGCCGAGGGCAAAACCCATCCACTGGCGCCGGCTGATGCTTTCACCGAGCAACAAGGCGGCACCCACTGCCGTCAGCAAGGGTTGCAAGCCCACCACCAGGCTGATGACGCCCACCGGCAGCCCCTGAACGATCGCTTCGTAGACCCCGCCCAAGTAGGTGGCATGCACCAGCAGACCGGAGACACCGATACGCAGCCACTGGCTACCGTCTCGCGGCCAGGGTGCCCGCATCGACCATGCCAGGAACAGCATCATGACGATCACCACGGCAAAGCGGATGACCATGAAGGTCAGCGGTTCAGCGTAGGGCAGCCCGAACTTGGCACCGATGAAACCGGTGCTCCACAGGAAAACAAACAGTCCGGGGGCGAGCGTCGCCAGCAGATTACGGGAAGGCATCGACATGCGGGGATCGGGAACGGGGCGCGATCAACCGCCGAGACCGACCGGTGCCGGCGCCATATTGACGATTTTCGAGAACAGCGCGGCGTACTCGCCGGCAGCCCCCTCCCAGGGATTGCCGTTGGCCAGGAAGGCCGCGTCGATCTCCGCCCAGTCCTCGGCGGTCAGATGCGCCTTGGCCAGCGGAAAGAGTTTGTGTTCCTCGGTGTTCATGTGATGCCATTCCTGCTCGAGGTAGATGGTCAGGGCCAGCTTGAAACTGGCCAATCCGGCCGCCCCTTGCTGACGATAGGCGGCCAGCGCGGCACGCAGCGCGCTGATCCTCGCCTCGCCCTGCAAATGATCGGCTTCCAGTTGCTCGATGACGGGCAAGGCGTCCGGGCTGCGCAGGCGCAGTTTGGCGAAGAGATACTGATCCTCCTTCGGGTGGTGCACCTTTTCCGGCACCTCGTCGACGTAGCGGATCATCGAAGCGAGCAGATCGAAATCGGGCTGCTGGCGGCCGGCTTCGATTTCGGCGACCAGGGTACGCAGGCCGCTGAGCATGGCCGCCAGGGCCCGGTGTTCATCGTGGATGATGTCGAGAGATTTATTCATGATTTTTCCTTGCAAAAAACCCCGGGCGATCAAACGCCCAGGTGTTTCTGGATCAATTCCGGATCGGCCCGCACCTCGTCGCTGCTGCCATCGAAGACCACTTCGCCCTTGACCAGGATCATCGCCCGGTCGCAGATCGAGGTCACCGCCCCGTGGTTCTTGTCCACGATCACCGTGGCGATGCCGGTCTTGCGGATTTCCTTGACGATGCGCCAGATTTCCATGGCGATCAGCGGTGCCAGGCCTTCGGTTGCCTCGTCGAGGATCAGCAGGTCCGGGTTGGTCATCAGGGCGCGGCCGATGGTCAGCATCTGCTGCTCACCGCCGGACAATTGCCAGCCGCCGTTGTTGATGCGCTCGCCGAGACGCGGGAAGGTGGCCATCACGCGGTCGAAGGTCCAGTTGCGCTGGCCGTCGACGCCGCAGCGTGCCGACATCTGCAGGTTCTCGCGGACGGACAGGTTGGGGAAGATGCCCCGCCCTTCCGGCACGTAGGCGATGCCGCGCTGCGCCGTACGATAGGTCGGCGCCTTGCTGAAATCGTCTCCGCGCACCAGTACCCGACCGTGCTTGGGGCGGACAATGCCGAGCATGGACTTGATCAGCGTCGATTTTCCCATGCCGTTGCGGCCCATCAGCGCGATGCCCTCGCCCTGGCGGATGTTGAAATCGATGCCGTGCAGGATGTGGCTGGCGCCGTAGTAGGTATGAAGCTCCTTGGCTTCGAGCAGCATGTTAGACATGGAAGCTGTCCTCCGATCCCAGATAGGCTTGCTGAACGGCCACGCTGGCCTTGATCTGGGCGGGTGGCCCGGATTCCAGGACCTGGCCGTTGACCATCACGGTAATGGTGTCGGCCACCGCAAACACGGCGTCCATGTCGTGTTCGACGAGCAGGATGGCGCGCGTTGGCTTGAGGCGTTTCAAAACCTCGACCATCTTGGCCGACTCGTCCGAGCCCATGCCGGCCAGCGGCTCGTCGAGCAGCATGACCTGAGCGTCGGTGGCGAGCACCATGGCGATTTCGAGCTGGCGCTGCTCGCCATGGCTGAGCACGCCGGAAACCCAGTCGACCTTCTTGCCCAGACCGGCTTCCTCGATGCAGGCGCGGGCCTTGTCGAGGGCCCATTTCTGCTCCTGTGCCTTGCTGAAGATGCGCCACGGCTGCTGGTTGCGCGATTGCGCCGCCAGCCGGACGTTCTCCAGCACCGTGAATTTCGGGAAGATGTTGGTTCGCTGATAGCTGCGACCGATACCGACCAGCGAACGCTGGGCAGCCGTCAGGCCGGTGATGTCCTTGCCCATGAACAGGATCTGGCCATCGCTCGGCGGCAGATCGCCGGACAGCATGTTGATGCAGGTCGACTTGCCGGCCCCGTTCGGGCCAAGCAGGACATGCACCTTGCCGCGGATCAGGTCGACGCAGACATCCTGGTTGGCGACCAGGCCGCCGAAGCGGCGCGTGATCTTTTTGGCGACCAGCAGCGCCTCGTTATGGTTGTCACTCATTGGAACCTCCGCCTTGCAGCGAACGCTTGATGCGGCCCGGAATGGCCGCCAGGCCACCCGGCAGGAAGAGAACGGCAGCGACGATGACGCCGCCCATGATCAACTGCCAGTGCTTGCTCCAGGTGCCGAAAACTTCCTGCATGCCGGTGAACACGAAAGCCCCGGCAATGGCGCCGACCAGGTTGCCCATGCCGCCAAGGATGACCATCAGCAGCACATTGCCCGACTGGTGCCAGGAAAGCAGTTCCGGCGTCACGAAGCCGAAGACCACGGCGTACAGGAAGCCGGCAATGCCGCCCAGACCGCCGGCCAGCGCAAAGGCGGCCAGCTTGTAGCGGAAGGTCAGGTAGCCCATCGACTGCATGCGATGCTCGTTGCTCTTGATGCCGACCAGCACGCGGCCGAACGGCGACTGCAGGATGCGGCCGAGGAACAGGTAGACCAGGACCAGCATGGCCAGAATGAAGTAGTAGAGGTGGGTCTGGTTATCGAGATCGAACGGCATCCAGCCGGCGATGGACGCCGTTGGCTTGACGTTCAGGTAGATGCCGTCCGAACCACCGCCGAGTGGCGTGTCGTGGAAGACGAAGAAGGCCAGCTGGGCGAAAGCCAGGGTCACCATGATGAAGTAGATGCCCTTGGTGCGCAGCACGAAGAGGCCGACGAACAGGGCAACCAGGGCCGAGATGCCGACCGCGGCCGGCATTACGAACCACAGGCTGGCCGCTTCGTATTTCGGGCTGAGCTGGGCCACCGCGTAGGCCGCGACGCCAAAGTAGGCGGCGTGGCCAAAGCTGACCAGTCCGGTGAAGCCGACCAGCAGATCGAGGCTCATGGCAAAGATGGCCAGCACCAGCGTCTTGGCGATCAGCTCGGTGTAGAACGATTCGCCGGTCAGCGGCACGCAGAGCAGGATCGCCAGCCCGACCAGTTTGAGCAGGAGTTGTGCGTTCATGGTCTCAACCTTTCTTGAAGATGCCTTCGGGGCGCCACAGGAGCACACCGGCCATCACGATATAGACCACCATGCCGGACAGTTCGGGCAGCAGCACCTTGCCGAAGGTGTCGGCAAAACCGACGATCAGGGCGGCAGCAAGCGCCCCCCAGACCGAGCCGATGCCGCCGATGACGACAATCACGAAGGAGATGATCAGCACCTGCGAACCCATGTTCGGGAACACCGACGAGATCGGCGAGGCGAGCATGCCGGCCAGTGCGGCCAGCGCGACACCGAGGGCGAAGACGACGCGGTAGATCATGTTGATGTTGATGCCCAGGGCTTCGACCATGGTCCGGTCGTGGTTGCCGGCGCGGATCATCATGCCCAGACGGGTACGCTGGATGACGAAATACAGCGCCACGGCGAGCACGACGCAGACGGCCGAGATGACCAGCCGGTAGACCGGGTAGCTCAGCACCTCGGAGAGCTGGATCGAGCCATTGAACATCGCAGGAATGTCGATGCCATGGACCTCGTCGCCGACCAGCAGGCTGCGCAGCTCCTCGAAAACGAGAATCAGGCCGTAGGTCAGCAACACCTGCTCAAGGTGGTCACGCTTGTAGAGATGGGAAAACAGCGCCCACTCGAGGAAGGCCCCGAAGATCAGGGCCAGCGGCACGCCGAGCAGAATGGCCATGAACAGGCTGCCGGTAGTGCTGGTCAGCACGAAGGCCAGATAGGCGCCGATCATGTAAAAACTGCCGTGCGCCAGATTGATGATGCCCATGATGCCGAACACCAGCGTCAGACCGCTTGCCACCAGAAAGAGGAGCAAACCGTACTGCAGCGAGTTCAACGTCTGGATCAGGAAAGAAGCGAAATCCATGTGAGTCCCCGGTCGAACGGGTGAGCCCGTCAGACCAAAAAATTATTCAGAGGGAGAAATTGGCGTGGCGGCGCAATACCGAGGCGCGAAGACAAGCCGAAGACAGTGCTACTGCACGGCGAGGCGCAGTCGACAAAGCATCGGTGCAGCGCCACCGCGCCAATTACATCTTGCAGCCGCGGGCGGGGTCTGCCAGGCTCTTGACGGCCGTGCTGATCACCTTGTTCTGCCCGCCCTGCACTTCGCGCAGGTAGATGTCCTGCACCGGATTGTGGGCCTTGGACAGTGTGAAGGCGCCACGCGGGCTGTCGATCCGGGCGGCTTCCATCCCCTTGATCACGGCATCCTGCTTGGCAGCATCGCCACCGGCCGCGTTGAGGCCGGCCTGGTAAAGCTGGGCGGCGTCATAGCCCTGTACGGCGTACACGTCCGGCTGCATCTTGTAAGCCTTGACGTAACCGAGGCGGAAAGCGGCATCCTTCTTGTTGTCCAGGCCGTCGGCGTAATGCAGGGTGGTCTGCAGGCCCTTGCCGGCATCGCCCATCGCATCGAGGTTGCCGTCGGTCAGGAAGCCAGGGCCGTACAGCGGGATGGTCTTGTTCAGACCGGCCGCGGCGTAGTCCTTGACGAACTTGGCGGCGCCGGCTCCGGCGAAGAAAACGAAGACGGCGTCGGGCTTGATCGAGGCGATTTCGGTCAGGAACGGCTGGAACTCGACGTTCGGAAAGGGCAGCGTCATGTCCTTTTCAACCTTGCCGCCGGACTTCACGAAGGCTTCCTTGAAGCCTTCGACCGACTGCAGGCCAAAGGAGTATTTCCAGGTCACGGTGACGACCTTCTTGAGCCCCTTCTTGGCCATCACTTCGCCCATGGCGTAGGACGGCTGCCAGGCCGAGAAGGAAGAGCGGAAGACGTTCGGGGCGCACAGCGGGCCGGTGATTTCGTCGGCGCCGGCATTCGGCACGATCAACAGGGTCTTGTTCTCGCGGGCGACCTTGGCCATGGCCAGGGCGACGCCGGAGTGCACGGTGCCGACCAGCAGATCGACCTTGTCGCGCTTGACCAGCTTGTTGGCGTTTTCGGTCGCCTTGGCCGGATCGGATTCGTCATCGACGGTGTAGTACTCGATCTCGCGGCCGCCCAGCTTGCCGCCGTTTTCGGCGACATACTGCTTGAAACCGTTGGTGATGGCGTTGCCCAGCGAGGCGTAGGTGCCGGTGTAAGGCAGCATGAAGCCGACCTTGACCTTGTCGGCCGCCTGCGCGCCGGACAGACCGGCGGCTGCAAAGGCGGTGGCAAGTGCAATGTTGCGGATGTGCTTGAACGTGGTTGTCATTTTGTCTCTTCCTTATTGGGTATGAAAGCGTTGAACGTCGTTTTTGAAATCACGTGCTTTTTAAAATCTGGCGAAAATTCCGGTGAGTCGTGGAATCCTCGCCAACCCTGCCTTGCCTAGATGAAACGGGTGCTGACGGTTCCCAGCGACTGGATGCGCAGCGTCACGTGGTCGCCAGGAGCGACGGCGATGGCTTCGGTGACGCCGCCGGAGAGGATCATCGTGCCGGCCGGAATTTCCTCGCCGCGCGCGCCGAGGTGGTTGGCCAGCGCCGCGATGGCCGCCGCCGGGTGACCGAGCACCGCAGCACCGGCACCGATGGCGACCGGCTCGCCGTTCTTTTCCATGACCACGCCCAACGTGCGCAGGTCGAGGCCGGCCACCGGGGTGGCCTGGCCGCCCAGCACGAAGCGGGTCGACGAGCAGTTATCGGCGATCACGCTCTTCAGGTCGAACTTGAAGTCCTTGTAGCGGGAGTCGATGATCTCGATGCCGGGCATCACGAAGTCGGTCGCGGCCAACACGCCGCCGATATGGCAGCCCGGCCCCTTGAGCGCCTTCTTGGTCACGAAGACGATTTCCGGCTCGACCTTGGGATGGATCAGCTCGCTGTGCTTGATCTCGCCACCATCCGGCACCGAGAAATAATCGACCAGCCAGCCGAAAACCGGGGTGCTGACACCCATCTGCTTCATCTTGCCGTGCGAGGTCAGGCCGGCTTTCAGGCCGACGACCTTGGCGCCGCGGGCCAGCTTGCGGCGCAGGATTTCGTACTGGATGGCGTAGGCATCATCCCAGTCCATGTCGGGATGCGCTTCGGTGATCTTGATGACTTCGTGCGCCTGCAACTCGGCGTTTTCGAGGTGCTCGGCCAGTTGGGCTATGGTTTGCTGATTGAGGTTCATGCTGGAAATCCTTGTGATTAAACGAAGCGGACCGAACAGCCGCCGAGGCCGCCGATGCTCATGCGCAGGTTGTCGCCCTTGACGACCGGGACCATCGCGCCCATCGCGCCGGACAGCACGATGTCGCCGGCCTTGAGGGCAATGCCGAGCTTGCCCAGCGTGTTGGCCAACCAGACCATGGCATTGACCGGGTGGCCCATGGTCGCGGCGCCGGCACCGGTGACGACAATCTCGCCGTTCTTCTCGAGCACCATGCCGCACAGCGCGAGATCGAGGTTGGCGATGTCGACCAACTGGTCACCGAGCACGAAGACGCCGCAGGAAGCGTTGTCGGAAACGGTGTCCTGGATCTTGATCTTCCAGTCCAGGATGCGGGAATCGACGATCTCGAAACAGGCCATCACGCCTTCGGTGGCGGCCAGCACATCGGCCGCCGTGACGCCCGGACCCATGAGCTCTTTCTTGAGCAGGAAGGCGATTTCGCCTTCCGCCTTCGGCTGAATCAGGTCATCCATGGCGATGGATTCACCTTCGTTATAGACCATGCCGTCGAGCAGGTAGCCGAAGTCGGGCTGATGCACGCCGAGCAGGTTCATGACTGGCTTGCTGGTGACGCCGATCTTCTTGCCGACGACCCGCTCACCGTTCGCCAGGCGGCGCGAAATCATGTGTTGCTGGACGTGGTAGGCGTCCTCGATGGTCATGTCCGGGTGGCTGGCCGTCAGCGGCGCCACCGGCTGGCGGGCAAGCAGCGCCTCGTACAGCGTGTCGCCCAGTTTCTCTATTGTGGGTTGATCCATTATTGTTTTCCTGTCGGGTTGGCTGGCTTACAACTTGATGCAGATGTTCTTCAGCTCGGTGTAGAACTCGAGCGAATGCACGCCGCCTTCGCGGCCGATGCCGGATTGCTTGGCGCCGCCGAAAGCCGTGCGCAGGTCGCGCAGGAACCAGCTATTGACCCAGGCGATGCCGACTTCCATCTGTTGCGCCACGCGGTTGGCACGCGACACGTCCTTGGTCCAGATCGCGGTGGCCAAGCCGTAGATGTTGTCGTTGGCCTTCTCCAGCACTTCGTCCTCGCTGTCGAACGGGGCGATGTGGCAGCACGGCCCGAAGATTTCTTCCTTGATGACCCGGGCGTCTTCCGGCAGGCCGGTCCAGATGGTCGGTTGCACCCAGCAACCGTCCTTCAGCTCGCCCGGCATGTCGGGCACGCCGCCGCCGGTCACAATCGTGGCGCCCTCTTCCTTGGCGATCTGGAAGTAGGACAGCACCTTGTTCTGATGCTCCTTGCTGATCAGCGGCCCCATGCCGGTGGCCGGATCTTCCGGCACACCGATCTTGAGCTTCTCGGCGCCGGCCTTCATGGCAGCGACGAACTTCTCGAAAATAGGCCGCTCGACATAGACGCGCTCGGTGCCCAGGCAGACCTGGCCGCAGTTGGCGAAAGCCGAACGCAGCGTGCCCTCGATGGCAGCATCGAAATCGCAGTCGGCGAAGACGATGGCGGCGTTCTTGCCGCCCATTTCCAGCGACACCGGACGCGAACCAACGGAGGCGGCACGGTTGATGATTTCGCCGGTGCGGGTTTCGCCGGTGAAGGTGATGGCATCGACGTCCGGGTGCGTGGTCAGGAATTCGCCGGCCGAATTCGGGCCGAAGCCATGCACGACGTTATAGACGCCCTTCGGGATGCCGACCTTGTTCATGACCTCGCCGAGCAGCGCAGCGGTGCGCGGCGTTTCCTCGGACGGCTTGACGACCACGGTGTTGCCGCAGGCCAGCGCCGGGCCGACCTTCCAGGTCATCAGCAGCAGCGGCAGGTTCCACGGACAGATCACGCCGACCACACCGACCGGCGAACGGAAGGTGTAGTTGATGGCGGTGCCGCCATCCGGGGTGGCCATGTCGAAGAATTCGCCGGGCACGTTCTTGATCACGTCGGCGAACACCTTGAAGTTGGCTGCGCCGCGCGGAATGTCGATGTGCGACGCCAGACTACGCGGCTTGCCGGTGTCGGCGCACTCGGCTTCGAGGAATTCGTCGAAGCGGTTGTTGATTTCGGCGACCAGGGCTTCGAGCAGTTCGACGCGCTTGGCCAGGGTCATCTTGCCCCATGGCCCCTTGAGGGCGGCCTGGGCAGCGGCGACGGCGGCATCGACTTCAGCCTTGCCGGCTTCGGCCACCTGGCCGATCACGGCATTGGAAATCGGCGTGCGGTTCTCGAACCATTTGTCGGTCGCCACGAATTCGCCGTTGATGAAATTGAGAATTTTATCCTGGAGCATTTTTAGTCCTTTGTCGGGGGGCTGTTTTCCTGATGGTGGTCGGAGCAAGGCCCGGAATCAGGTCACGACGCTCAGGAAGCGCTCGTTGAGCACGCGGTCGTGATAGAAGATGCCGGTGCCGACTTCTTCGAATGACCACGTCTTGACCGGATAGTCAGGGTAGGTTTCGTAGCCCTGGGCAAAAGTCTCGAAGCGGTTGCCGGACGGGTCGAAGGCATAGATCGTCTGGCCGCGGGTGATGCCGTGGCGGGTCGGGCCGATGTCGATCGACACGCGGTTCATCGACATCAGGTCGGCGGCGCGCAGCACCTTTTCCCAGGTCGGCAGCAGGAAGGAAATGTGGTGCAGCTTGTTCGGCTCCGGATGACGGACGAACGCCAGGTCGTGCGCCTTGTGGCCGCAGGAGATGAAGATCGCCAGCTGATCCTTGCCGTCCGGCAGCATGACTTGCTCGACGAGGTAGAAGCCGAGGACGTCGGTGAACAAGGCGAGGTTCTTCTCGATATCCGGACCGTAGAGCAGCGCGTGGTCGAAACGGGTCGGCGCGATACCGTGCTCGGATTCCGGCGTCCAGGGATCGGGATTGAGGTTGTCCTGGCTATTGCCGACGCAAGTCTTCTCGGCGTAAAGCTCGATGTTGTGGCCGCTCGGGATGACGAAACGCACGCGCTCGCCGGTTTCCAGCAGGTCGCCGGCCGGGATCCGCTCGGTCTTGACGCCGTAGGCCTGCAGATCGGCATCGAGCTTGGCCAGGGTGGCCTGGTCGCGGACCTTGAAGCCCATGAAATCCATGCCGGCCGAATCGGCCTGGCGCAGGATCACGCTGTTGTGATCATGCTCGTCCCAGGCCTTGAAATAGACGCGGCCCGTGGCATCGCGGCCAGTTTCGACCAAGCCGAGCACGTTCTTGTAGAAATGGATGCTCTCTTCCATGTCCAGCACACGTACCTGAACGTGGCCGGGACGCATTACACCGGTTGTTGCCATGTCTTTGCTCCTCGTTGTTGGGGGTGTTTGTTATAAAAATTCGTTAAGCGGTCTTGATTTCGATGACCGGTCTGGCCGTCAGGAAGGCCTGCAGACGTTCCGCCTGCAAGGCCCTGGCCGCCGCCAGGCTCTTTTCCTTGACATGCCCGTAACCGCGAATCTCGTCGGGCACGCTGGCCAGGGCGATGGCCGCTTCGTGGTTGGCCGGCGTCAGCTGGGCGACGATCTCGTCGAGCTGGGCGATGTAGTCCTCGATCAATTGACGTTCGACCCGGCGCTCCTCGCTCTTGCCAAACAGGTCGAGCGAACCGCCGCGCAGCCCCTTGAAACCGGCCAGCGTCCTGAACGCTTTGGTCATCCACGGACCGTACTGCTTCTTCTGGAGATACCCTGTCTGCGGGTCACGCTCAGCCAGCAACGGCGGCGCCAGGTTGTATTTCACCGAGTAGCCATGCGGGAACTGCGCATCGAGTTCGGCCAGGAAAGCCGGATCGGTATGCAGGCGGGCGACTTCGTATTCGTCCTTGTAGGCCATCAGCTTGTACAGGTAGCGGGCGGCAGCAGCCGCCAACTGACCATCGGTGCCGACGCGCTGCTCGGCAGCGACGACCCGCTGGATCACGTCGGCGTAGCGTTTTGCGTAGGCCTCGTCCTGGAAGGCGATCAGTTCCGGCACCCGAATCTCGGCCAGACGCTTCGTTTCCCCCGTGGCACCGATGGCCTCGACAATGGCACGGGCAGCCGGGGTCAGCTTCGGCGCCTGGTGCAGCGCGATGACGGTGCCGCCGGCCTTGTGCCTGGCGATCTCGGCTTCGACGAAGCTACGGTCGACAACGACCATGCGTCCCCAGCGGAAAGCCGCCAGACTCATGTCGACCGCCACGCCGGAGTTCTTGATGGCCTGTTCGATCGACTCGGCCTTCAGCGGAATGGTGCCGGCCTGGTATGCGACGCCGACCATGAAGTTGTTGGTCGCCATGGCATCGCCGAACAGCCCTTCGGCCATCGCCTGTCCGTCGAGGAAGACGTTGTGTTCCTCGCGGCTGACCCGGTTGATACCGGCAACCAAGCCGTTGATGGCCGGGAACTGATTGTGGCGATTGGTCACCATTTGGCCGGTCGGCGTCTGGGTCGTGGACACGACGGCGATAGTGCGTTCCTTGCCGCACTTGTCGAGGTTCTTCGGATCCGTCGCATTCAGGATGTCGAAGCCCAGGTAGAGGTCGGCCCGGCCGTCGGAAATCTTGTTCGAGCCCTTGAACGGTACGTGGGTAATCTTGATATCGGAGATCACCGCCCCGCCCTTCTGGGCCAGGCCGGTCTGGTCGAGGCCGATGACATGCTTGCCTTCGAGGCGGGCGGCATTGGCCAGGGTGGCGACGACGGTGACCGAACCGGTGCCACCGATGCCCATGACGTGGATGCCGACACCGATGGAATCGTCGATCTTTTTGACCGGGGTCGGCAGTTCGCGCTCGAGCACCGGGATGCGGCCCTTCTTCGGTTTCTTGCCGTCGGTCGCTGGTGCCGGATTCGGCGTGACGGTCAGGAAAGACGGGCAGAAGCCCTTGACGCAGCTGAAGTCCTTGTTGCACGACGACTGGTGAATGCGCGTCTTGCGCCCGAACTCGGTGGCCACCGGTTCAACGCTCATGCAGTTCGATTTTTCGCCACAATCGCCGCAGCCTTCGCAGACGCGTTCATTGATCACGATGACTTCAGCCGGTTCCTCGGCCTTGCCCCGACTGCGGGCGCGGCGCAGTTCGGCGGCGCATTCCTGATCATGGAGCAGGACGGTGGTACCGGGTGTCGCAGCGAGTTCGCGCTGGGCTTCGTCCAGACGGTCGCGATGCCAGACCTCGGTATTGCCGGGCAGATTGACGGCGGCGAAACGGGCCGGGTCGTCGGTGGTGACGATGATCTTCTTGACACCGTTGGCCAGCAGGTCGGCGACCATGTTCTGGACTGGCACTTCGCCCTGGATGGCCTGCCCGCCGGTCATCGAGGTATGGGCGTTGCGCAGCAGCTTGAAGGTGATATTGACGCCGGTCGAGGCGGCGTAGCGGATGGCCAGGCTGCCGGAGTGGGCGTAGGTGCCATCCCCCATGTTCTGGAAGATGTGCTGCGCTTCGGTGAAGGGCGCCATGCCGATCCACTGCGTGCCTTCGGCGCCCATATGAGTGCCCATCACGACATTGCGGCCCATCCACATGGCCATGGTGTGACAACCAATGCCAGCCGAAACCAGGCTGCCGTCCGGTGCAACGGTGGAACTGTTGTGCGGGCAGCCGGAGCAATACCAGGCGGTGCGCACCGACGTCGGCAGTTTGTTGCGCGAATGCACTTCGTCGAGGCGTTTCAGCCAGTTTTCGGCCGATTCGACACGGGTCTTGCGCGACAGACGCTTCAACAGGGCGCGAACGATGAGGTCGGATTCGAATTCGCCGTAATGCGGCAGCAGTTCCTTGCCCTCATCGTCGAACTTGCCAACGATGCGTGGCGCGTTGGCCGTACCGTAGAGCACCTCCTTGGCGAACATTTCGAGGAAGGGACGCTTTTCCTCGATGACGAAGATTTCTTCCAGACCCTGAGCGAACTCGCGGACAACGGTCGGCTCCATCGGGAACAGCATGCCCATCTTCAGGATGCGGATGCCGTAGTGCTTGAGCGCAGCGTCATCCAGCCCCATTTCCAGGAAGGCCTGGTTAAGGTCGTTGTAGGTCTTGCCGGCCGTGATGATGCCGAGCCAGGCATCCGGGTTCGGAAAAACGACGTTGTTCAGGTTGTTGGCCCGGGCGTAGCGCCTGGCGATCTCGTGCCGGCGGGTGTAAAGCGACTGCTCCATCTCCAGCGCCTCGGCGCGCACGTTCATGCCGAGGTTCATGTTCGGGGTGAAGGGCTTGCCGTCGAAGGTCAAGTCGGGCGTCACGAAATTCAGGCGCTCGGGCAAGATGTTGGCGGTGCCGGTGCCGTCGGCGACGTTGGTGACGATCTTCATGCCAACCCACAGGCCGGCCAGGCGCGACATGTTGTAGCCGTGCAGGCCGAGGTCGAGGATTTCCTGGACGTTAGCCGGATAGAGCGAAGGCATCCCGACGTGGTAGAGCATGGGTTCGGATTGCGAGCACAGGGACGAGCTCTTGCAGCTCGGGTCGTCGCCGGCAATGGCCAGGACGCCACCGTTCTTGCCGATGCCGGTGTAGTTGGCGTGCTTCAGCGCATCGCCGGAGCGATCGACGCCCGGCGCCTTGCCGTACCACATGCCGGTGACGCCATCGAATTTCTGCTGGCCGACGGTATGCAGCATCTGGGTGCCCCACACGGCCGTGGCGGCGAGGTCTTCGTTGATGCCGTCGACGAAGTGAATATTGTTCTGGAGCAGGGTCTTCTGCTGCTTGATCAGCGCTGCATCCAGCATGCCAACCGGCGAGCCGCGGTAGCCGGAGACGAACATGCCGGTCTTCAGGCCACGCCGGGCGTCAGTGCGAACCTGGTCCAGCGTCAGGCGGACCAGCGCGTCGATACCGCCCAGATGGATGTCACCTGATTCCTGGGTGAAGACATTGACGATCTTTTGCTTCGACGATTCATTTGCTGCAGCCATACCCGCTTGTCTCCGTTGGTTTGTTTTGTCTGCTTCCGGATCTGGCGGGCGCCTTCCGGAAGCGATCTGGAGCGTAGATTAGGGGGCTGTCCAATTCGGCAATATCCAGTTTCTGCAGGACTTTTGTCCAAAAAATGCAATTCGTTAAACAATGCAGAATTCGGATATCGATACTGCAAAAACTGGATATTTCGACTGCGGACGCATCCCTACCATGGCATCTCCGAGCAAATAACACTGGAGACTCCGCACATGATCACCAAGGAATATCTGGATTCACTGATCCAGAAAGACAAAGAGAAGGGCCTGTTTCGCTGCAAGCGCGAAATGTTCACCAGCCAGGAACTGTTCGATCTGGAGATGAAATACCTGTTCGAAGGCAACTGGATTTACCTGGCGCATGAAAGCCAGGTCGGCAAGATCAATGATTACTACACGACCAAGATGGGTCGTCAGCCGGTGTTCATCACCCGCAACAAGGACAACCAGCTCAATTGCTTCATCAACGCCTGTGCTCACCGCGGCGCCACGCTGGCCCGCTTCAAGCACGGCAACAAGGGCACCTATACCTGCCCGTTCCACGGCTGGACCTTCAACAACTCCGGCAAGCTGCTGAAGATCAAGGACCCGGAAGGCACGGGCTACCCGGCCACCTTCAATTGCGACGGTTCGCACGACCTGAAGAAGATCGCCCGCTTCGAGTCCTACAAGGGCTTTCTGTTCGGCAGCCTAAATGCCGATGTCCTGCCGCTGGAAGAGTATCTCGGCGAATCGAAGAAAATCATCGACATGATCGTCGACCAGTCGGCGGATGGTCTGGAAGTGCTGCGTGGCTCATCGACCTATGTCTACGAAGGCAACTGGAAGCTGCAGGCCGAAAACGGCGCCGACGGTTACCACGTCACCGCCACCCACTGGAACTATGCGGCCACCCAGGCCCAGCGCAAGAGCCGTGACGCCGGCGACGACATCAATGCCATGAGCGCCGGCGGCTGGGCCAAGAATGGCGGCGGTTCCTATTCCTTCGAGAATGGCCACCTGCTGCTGTGGACGCGCTGGGACAACCCGGAAGACCGTCCGCTGATGGAACAGCGCGACCGCCTGGTCGGCGAATTCGGCGAAGCCAAGGCCGACTGGATGATCAAGAACTCGCGCAACCTCTGCCTGTACCCGAACGTTTTCCTGATGGACCAGTTCAGTTCGCAGATCCGTGTCTTCCGCCCGTTGGCGCCAGACCGCACCGAAGTCACCATCTACTGCATCGCCCCCAAGGGTGAGTCGCCGGAAGCCCGTGCCAAACGCATCCGCCAGTACGAGGACTTCTTCAACGCCTCCGGCATGGCCACGCCGGACGATCTGGAAGAGTTCCGCGCCTGCCAGGAAGGTTTCAATGGCGCTTATCTGGAATGGAACGACATGTCGCGCGGCGCCGAGCACTGGGTCGAAGGCCCCGATGCCGAAGCCGACAAGATCGGCCTGAAGCCCATCCTGTCCGGCGTCAAGACCGAAGACGAAGGCCTCTACGTCGCCCAGCACACCTACTGGCTGGAACAGATGTACCGCGCCCACGCCGCCGAAGAAGCAAAAGCATAAAAGGAGATGACAGCATGACCATGTCTTATGAAAACGTTTGCGCCTTCCTCTACCGCGAAGCTCGCCTGCTCGATGAAAGCGATTGGGACAGCTGGCTAGCCCTGTATGACGAGAACTGCACCTTCTGGATGCCGGCCTGGGACGACGACGGCAACCTGACCGAAGATCCGCAGAGCGAAATATCGCTGATCTGGTACGGCCGCCGGGCCGGTCTGGAAGACCGCATTTTCCGCATCCGCACCGAGCGCTCCAGCGCGACGATTCCGGACACCCGCACCTCGCACAACATCACCAACGTCGAAATCCTCGAACAGGGCAACGGCGTCATCAAGCTGCGCTTCAACTGGCACACGATGAGCGTCCGTTACAACCACACCGACCACTTCTGCGGCACCAGCTTCTACACCCTCGACACCTCCGGCGCGAGCCCGATCATCAAGGACAAGAAGATCGTCCTGAAGACGGATTACATCCGCCACGTGATCGACGTTTACCACATCTAACAAAAGGGAAGCCCGGGCGGGCTGCCACAGACAGCCAGCCCGGAACGCGGCATCGACCGCCCCAAACGGAGACAACCATGACCTACCGAATCGCCCTGAATTTCGAAGATGGCGTCACCCGCTTCATCGACTGCAAGCCCACTGAAACCGTGGCCGATGCGGCCTACCGCCAAAGTATCAATGTTCCCATCGATTGCCGCGACGGCGCCTGCGGTGCCTGCAAGTGCTCCTGCGAATCCGGCAGCTTCCGCCTCGGCGAATATATCGACGATGCCCTGAGCGCCGACGAAGCCGCCCAAGGCATGGTCCTCACCTGCCAGATGTACCCGCAAGGTGACTGCGTCGTTCGCGTTCCCGCCTCTTCCGATGTCTGCAAGACCAAGCAGGCCAGCTTCAACGCCACGATTTCCGACCTGCGCCAGCTCTCCGACAGTACGATCAGCCTGACCCTGTCCGGCGAAGCGCTCAACAAGCTGGCCTTCCTGCCCGGCCAGTACGCCAACCTGGCGGTACCCGGCACCCCGCAGCACCGCGCCTACTCGTACAGTTCGATGCCGAAGGACGGCAGCGTTTCCTTCCTGATCCGCAACGTGCCGGGCGGACTGATGAGCAGCTACCTGCGCGAACAGGCCAAGGCCGGCGACAGCATCACGATGGCCGGCCCCCTGGGCAGCTTCTACCTGCGCGAAATCAAGCGCCCGGTCCTCATGCTGGCCGGCGGCACCGGCCTCGCTCCCTTCCTCGCCATGCTCGACAAGGTGGTGGCCGACGGCGGTAGCGCCCACGCCATTCATCTGATCTACGGCGTCAACACCGACACCGACCTGGTCGAACTCGACAAACTCGCCGCCTTCGCCGCCACGCTGCCCAACTTCACCTACGCCCTGGTCGTCGTCGCCGCCGACAGCGCCCAACCGAAAAAGGGCTACGTTACCCAGCACATTGAGCCGGCCCAGCTGAATGATGGCGATGTCGACATCTATCTCTGCGGTCCACCGCCGATGGTCGAGGCAGTCGCCCAAAACCTGCGTGAGCGCGCCATCCAGCCGGCCAGCTTCCATTACGAAAAATTCGCCGCCAGCGTCTGATCCATTCTCGGGAAAACATCATGAACAATCGATTCAAGAACAAAGTTGCCGTCATCACCGGCGCCGCCCAAGGCATCGGCAAACGCGTCGCCGAACGCATGGCCGCGGAACAAGGCATCCTGGTGCTCGTCGACCGGGCCGAGATCGTCCACGACGTCGCCGAGTCGCTCAGCGCCAAGAACGAGGTGATCAGCCTGACCGCCGACCTCGAGAAATTTTCCGAATGCGAGCGCGTCATGGCCGCCGCCGTCGAGCGTTTCGGCCGCATCGACATCCTGATCAACAACGTCGGCGGCACGATCTGGACCAAGCCCTATGAGCATTACGCCGAAAACGAAATCGAGGCCGAGGTGCGCCGTTCGCTGTTCCCGACGCTCTGGTGCTGCCGGGCCGCCCTGCCCTACATGCTCGAAAAGGGTAAGGGATCCATCGTCAACGTCTCGTCGATCGCCACCCGCGGCGTCAATCGCGTGCCCTACGGCGCCGCCAAGGGTGGCGTCAATGCGCTGACCGCCTGCCTGGCATTTGAAAACGGCGAACGCGGTATTCGAGTGAACGCCACCGCGCCCGGCGCCACCGAAGCCCCACCACGCATCATCCCCCGCAATACGGCCAAACAGAGCGAGCAGGAGCAGGCCTGGTACAAGCAGATCTACACCCAGTCCCTCGATAGCAGCGTGATGAAGCGCTACGGCACGCTCGACGAACAAGCCGATCCGATTCTTTTCCTGGCCTCCGACGAATCCGCCTACATGACCGGATCAGTCTTGCCGGTCGGGGGCGGCGACCTCGGCTGATTTCCCCTCCTCTAGCCGTCCCCTGACGGCCCTTGACATGCCGCAGCGTCCTCCGATGCTGCGGCATTTTTTTGGCTCGAACTATAATTAACCAATAGCCAATCAATTCATTTTGCCATAAACTCGAGATTATTCGTTTTGTCGATAATTTGACCACTAGAAGTCAAGTACGAAAATCAGGCAGGGCCCACGACAGGAATCGGAGGAAGGTTCATGACGCACGCACAATTGAGAAAACCGCCGAGGCCATGCCGCGGACGGGAGGCATCACCATGAACCTCAGTTTTCTGAATGGCCAGAGTAATGTCTTTTCGGGCGCCAACCCCTTCGAGGTTTCCGATTACGTCAACCAGCATGTCGGATCGCACGGCCTGCGCCTCTCCAACAGCACCGGTGCTGCTGCCTCCCTGAACCACCGCAAGGCCGGCAGTCTCGATCTCTGCCGCCTGAGCTACGGCGCCCAGGCCCGCGTCGTCTCGGAAGGCCTGCCCGACATTTATCACGTCCAGTTCATCCTGCGCGGTCATTGCCGCTACGAACTCTATCGGGAATCCCTGAGCCTTTCGGCCGGCCATGTACTGCTGATCAACCCGGAAGAGCCGATCGACCTGACCTACTCCGAGGATTGCGAGAAATTCATCGTCCGCATTCCAAGCAGTCTGTTCAGCGAAGCCTGTATCGAACACAGCTGGTTCAAGCCAAACGAATGCATCAAGTTCAACCAGGTTCCCTACAAGTTCGAAGAACTTGACAGCCTGATCCAGCTCCTTGGCCTGCTCTGCCAGGAAGCCGAATCAAGTATGGCAACCCCGCAAATGCTCCAGCACTACAACCGCGTGGTCACTGGCAAGCTGATGACCATGCTCAAGCACAACGTCAGCCTGACGCCCCCGAGCCTGCAATCGGTGTCCTTCGACCGCCTGGTCAAATACATCGAAAACAATATCAAGCGCGACATTACGGCCGAAGAGCTCGCTCAATACTCGCATCTTAGCCTGCGCTCGCTGTACCTGCTATTCGAGAAGAACGCCAAAACCACGCCCAAGAACTTCATCAGGCAAAAGAAACTCGAACAGGTCTACAGCACCCTGATCAATCCCACCAGTCATGTAGCCAACGTGACGGCCGTGGCGCTCGAATACGGATTCACGCATCTCGGTCGTTTTTCCGAGTTCTACAAATCGAATTTTGGCGTCTTGCCCTCGGAAACGATCCGCTCCAGACAAAAACAAATCTGAAGAAATACCAACATATCCAGCAAATCGATCTCAAAAAAAGAAATACGCTGGTACAATGCGCCGCGCTTTGAGTCGAGACCACCAATCTTGATCTGAGGAATATTGCAGCGACAATCCTCAAGCGCATTGCAAATGATGGCAGTTCTGGCGGCGTCCAAAAGATCAAACCAGACAAAACAACGTAAACCCGGCTTAGACAGCGATTACATTGCCCCCGTCAGGAGCACCAGGTTGCCCATGTGGCTCAGTGGTAGAGCACTCCCTTGGTAAGGGAGAGGTCGGCAGTTCGATCCTGCCCATGGGCACCACGCCTTTTTGCCGCGACGCGGCGCCGAGTCTGCTTATTTGACCGGCTGGAGGCCACTCTGCTTGAGCGCAGCCAGGAATTCAGCGAAATTCGCCTCACGAACCGAAATTCCGTTCAAGGTATCACGCAGACTGAACTGGCCAAGATCGCGCTCGGCCGCCTGGTTCTCACCCCTGCCAACGCTTGATCCGCTGGCCTGCGAGTGGGAAAGCTGGGAGGTCAATGCAGACATTTTTTATTGCTCTCGTTATTCAGTGATTTCATTTTGCCCGACCCGGCAAAAAGCCTGCGTGATCAAATTCACGGTACGCATCATGAATACATCGGCCGCTTTTCCTGCATGAGTTTTCAGACAAGAAATGCATCCCGATCCGACAAACAAGCACACCAGGCCTGGGCCTACGCACTGTCCGCACTAGTCCCACACGGATCTAGCAGCGCAATGTGGCAATGCGCACTGCGGCCACATTGCGGGCATCAAGCATCAACATTGCCGTTTCCTGCCCCTGGGCGCTGAGGCCTTGAGCACCTCGCACGTCGACATCACGACCACCCTGTGTAAACTGCACGCACTGTTCGCTTGTCCTCAATCATGGAAACTGCCGCGTACTCTGCCGACCTCTCTGCCATCTGGCTGACCCTGAAGCTCGCTACAGTGGTCACGGCGCTGCTGCTCGTGATCGGCACCCCGATCGCCTGGTGGCTGGCTCGGACGAGCTCGGCCTTCAAAGGCATGGTTGGCGCCGTCGTGGCATTGCCGCTGGTCCTGCCACCAACTGTCCTCGGCTTCTACCTGCTGATCACCATGGGTCCGCACGGCGCTGTCGGGCAACTGACCCAATCGCTAGGTCTCGGCCTGCTGCCCTTCACTTTCCCCGGGCTGGTCATCGCCTCAGTGTTCTACTCGCTTCCCTTCGTCGTTCAGCCGATCCAGAACGCCTTCGAGGCCATCGGTGAGCGACCGCTGGAAGTCGCCGCAACACTGCGCGCCAGCCCCTGGGATGCCTTCTGGTCGGTCGCCGTACCGTTGGCAAAACCAGGCTTCCTGAGCGGTGCCATTCTCGGCTTTGCCCACACCGTAGGCGAGTTCGGCATTGTCTTGATGATCGGTGGCAACATCCCGGACAAGACGCGTGTGGTTTCGGTCCAGATCTACGATCATGTCGAAGCGCTGGAATACGCGCAGGCGCACTGGCTGGCTGGCGGCATGGTGGTGTTCAGCTTTGCGGTATTGCTCGGTTTGTACACCTTCAATCCCGCCCGGCGGAAAAACACATGAATACCGAGATCAAGGCCAGATTCCGCGTTGACCGCAGCGATTTCGCACTCGATGTCGACCTGAGCCTGCCGGGTCGCGGCATCACCGCACTGTTCGGCCACTCCGGCTCGGGCAAGACCACCTGCCTGCGGGCAATGGCCGGACTGGAGCGGGCCTCTGCGGGATATTTCGCACTTGGCGATGAGGTCTGGCAGGACGAATCGCGTGGCCACTTCATACCGGTACACCGCCGCGCCCTCGGCGTCGTCTTTCAGGAAGCGAGCCTGTTCCCCCACCTGTCGGTGCGTGGCAACATGGAGTTCGGCCTGAAAAGAAAGACCACCGGAACTACCCGCTTTAGCTTGCCGGAAATTGCCGAGTTGCTCGGCATCGCGCATCTGCTCAACCGCTCCCCTGATCAATTATCTGGCGGCGAGCGCCAGCGGGTAGCCATCGCCAGGGCCCTGCTCGCTGCGCCGAAAATTTTGCTGATGGACGAGCCGCTGGCCGCGCTCGACCTCAAGCGCAAGCTGGAAATCCTGCCTTATCTGGAGCGCTTGCATAGCGAACTGGCGATCCCGATCATTTACGTCAGCCATGCACCGGATGAAGTGGCGCGGCTGGCCGATCATCTGGTTCTGCTCGATGCCGGCCGAGTTGTCGCCAGCGGCGCGCTGAATCAGGTCCTAAGCCGGATAGACCTCCCCGCCACCTTTGCCGATGACGCTGGCGTGGTCATCGAAGCGACGGTGGCCGAACATGAAGTCGACGACCTGACACGCCTGGAGTTTCCCGGCGGAGCAATCTATGTCTCGCGCCGCCACGAACCGGTCGGCACCCCGTTGCGCTGCCGCATCCACGCCCGCGACGTCAGCCTGACGCTGCTCCCCCAGATGCAAAGCAGCATCCTGAATTGCGTCAGCGCCAGCGTCGTCGACCTGGCCCCGACCGATACACCGGGCCATGTGCTGGTCAAGCTTGATGTTACCGGCGAACCACTGCTCGCCCGCATTACCCGCCGCTCGGCCGAAAAACTGGAGATCCGCCCCGGTCTGGCGCTGCGAGCCCAGATCAAGGCCGTTGCTTTGCTCGCCTGAGCCCCACATCCATTTCCAGGACGAGGGTTCGCCCCCCCCTCGGCTCGACATGCCGCCACATCATTTTGATCACTTTTGGCATTGATATTGAGTAACGGGGAGCCTCGTCCCGGGCCAGGAAAGATCACCGGAAGGCCTCGACAGGCCTAATCCAGTACCAGAACAGCCTCCCCGCAATGCACCAACAGCTGCTCCATTGACCAAGTGACATATCTAACACTTAAGCAATAATTACACTTGCATTCCAAAAAACAGTAAGGGAAAATGGCTACCGAACCGCCCATTTTTGTCAAAATCAATATATTTATCAGCCGTTCGGTTGGCAGGAAAGAAAAATGAAGCGAGCGACTTTGTGGATCGCCATGCTGGCGGCCTTCAGCCCCAGCAGCCATGCGACAGGGGATAGTCTCGACGAACTGGGTCTGGAAGACCTCGTCAAGACCGAGGTGACCTCTGTGTCACGCAAGAGCCAGAGCCTGAGCGATGTCGCTGCCGCAGCTTTCGTCATATCCTCCGAAGACATTCGTCGCTCCGGCGCTCAGGCCCTGCCTGACGTGTTGCGCATGGCACCTGGCATCGAAGTGGCCCAGATCGACAACGGGCGCTATGCCGTAACCGCTCGCGGCTTCAACGGTCGCTTTGCCAACAAACTGCAAGTACTGATCGACGGCCGCAGCATCTATCACCCGATGTTCTCGGGGGTCCTGTGGGAACTCGATCCCATCCCGCTCGAAGACATCGAACGTATCGAAATCATTCGCGGTGCCGGTGCCGTGATGTGGGGCGCCAATGCAGTTAACGGCGTGATCAACATCATCAGCAAGCACAGCCGGAACCAAACCGGAGGCGCGGCCAATGTGACCGTCGGCTCGCAGGGCTACGGCAATGTCTACGCCCGGATCGGCCAGTCGCTCGACGAAAAAACGAGTTTCAAGCTTTCCGTTCAAGGCCGCTACGCCGAGCCTTCGAAGCAATTCGACAGCCGCGACGATGCCGAGGATCGACTGAAGAATGGCGTTGTCGATTTCCGTTTCGACCGCGATCTCGGGGCGGGCAGCGACCTGGCCATCTGGGCCAACGCCTCCCGCTCCACACTGGGCGACCTGTGGCGGATCAAGCCTGAAAATATCGGCGGGAGCATTGCACTTAGCCCAATGAGTTTCATGCAACGCTTGCATAGCGAAACACTGGTCGGTCGCTACCGCTGGCTCAGCGACATCGGCATCGAATCTTCGCTGCAGCTTTCCGGCAGCAGGTCTGGGATAGAAATCACCGACTTCATCGACGAATCACGCACCACCTTCGACCTCGACTATCTTGGGCGCTACGCTATTGGCACTCACGACGTTCAGTGGGGCCTTGGTCTCAGAAATTCATCTGACGACGTCTCCGCCACCGGGAGTTACCTCCAGATCCAGAATCCCAGCTTCATCCATCGCACCAGCGGCATTTTCGTGCAGGACGATTGGACGCTGATTCCTGAATCCCTCAAGCTTGGACTCGGCATGCGCTGGGACAAAGCCACGCGCAACGACAGTAGTTATTCGCCCCATGCCACCTTGCTGTGGACGCCGTCACAGATGGATAGCGTCTGGCTGAAATACGCCCGCGCACCACGTACCGCTGCACGTGCTGAACAAGACGTCTCCATCCTGGCTGGATTAACCGTTCAACAGACGCAGTTCGGCAATCTGCCTATCGTTCAATATGCACGCCCTAGTGGTCAGGGCCTGAATGCAGAAAAAGCCGAGGGCCTCGAACTCGGTTATCGCAAGCAATTTTCAAACACCGTCAGTGCAGACATGACGGCCTATCGCTACCGCTACACCAAACTGCGCAGCGGCAGCCAGTCGGGCTTGATTGGTTGCAACAATGCCTTTCTCTTTGTTCCCATTCCCGGAATGCAGGTTGATCCAGCCCGCTGCCCAGGCATTCTCTCCGGCCAGATGGTTCTGCTGCAGGAAATTCAGGCAGTCAACGGACTCGCCGGTTGGAGTACTGGCTTGGAATTGGCGGCAGATTGGCTGGTGACACCGAACTGGCGACTGCAGTTGTCCTACAGTTGGAGCAAGCTCAACATGGACGAAGGCAAAGACCAGATTTCCAACGCCGATGCTGAGATGACCCAACGCGCCAAGCCGCGGGAGAGTGCTTCACTGCGTTCGCAGTGGAACATGACCACCAGCCAGCAACTCGATCTCTGGTTGCGCGCCATGTCCAGCTACGAACGGGTCAACATTACCGATGCGACGCCGAGCACCTCAAGCGAACCGAATTATGTACGCATTCCCGGCTATGTCACGCTTGACCTGCGCTACGGTTACCGCATCAACAAAGACCTGGAAGTCGCCGTGATCGGCCGCAACCTGATCGGCGCCCGTCGTTTCGAATATCTGTCCGACTACATTCCGACGATCGCCAACGAAATCAAGCCATCAGTCATGTTTACCACTCGCTGGAAGTTCTGATTCGACCATGAGCCACGGCAAGCTCCGCCGACTTGCAGCCCTGCTGACATGCTCACTGGGATTGCTGTTGGCCGTGCCGACCACCTACGGCGAAGTCGCGTCGGAAGGACAGCTGAAGGCAGCCTATCTGGTCAACTTCCTGAAATATATCGAATGGCCGGGTACGCGCACCACGGTCAATATCTGCCTGTTCGGCCGCGACAGCCTCGGCCCTTATCTGGCCAGCTATGAAGGCCGGCAGGTTGGCGGCCGCGAGTTGCGCATCCGCAAGGTCAACAGCCCGGAGCAGTTGGCTGACTGCCAGGAACTGTTCATTCCCGAGACCGAAGAAGCACGGGCCGGCGCCGTCCTGCGCTGGGTAGACAAACAGGCCATCCTGACCGTCAGCGACGCGGAAACCTTCGCCCGCGACGGTGGGGCGATTGCCCTGGTCCGCACCGAAGGTCGCCTGCAGTTTGACATCAATGCAGATGCACTAAACCGGGCCAACCTGAAGGCCAGTTCGCAAATGTTGCGCCTCGCCCGGCAGGTGATAGGAAGCGTCCGATGAACATTGACAACCTGCCCATCCGCCGGCGGCTTGCGATGATTATCGCGGTCTCGCTGGGTATCAGCCTGTTGCTGACCTCGCTATTTTTCGCCATCCGCCAGATCGACCATCGGCGCGATGCAAAATTAACCGAACTGCGCTCAATGGCCGAAGTGATCGCCTTCAACGCGACGGCGGTGGTCGAGTTCCAGGACATCGCTGGTGCCGAGCGCCTTTTCAGTTCCCTTGCCCAGCACCCCGATCTTGTCCTGGCTCGCATGCGGGGCACGGACAACGGTTTCAACTTTCGCTATCAACGCCCCGACTCGCTGCAGCCCGACGCCAAACATGTTGGCCCGGCAATTGTTTTCCAAGCCAGCAGCATTGCCGACTGGACGCATGTCACGACCATTGTCCCGATCCGGATCAGGAGCGATGTCATCGGTTCGGTCGCCATGACTGCCAGCCTGGAGAAAGTCTGGCGCGATGCACTCAGCGATTTCATGACCTTCATCGTCGCCTCGCTGGTCGCCTTCGCACTCGCGCTGCTCATTGCCCAGCGCATGCAGCACTCGTTGCTAAAGGCACTTGGCGCGCTGACCAGCACGGCGAATCGCGTCGCCGAATCGAAGGACTTCACGGAGCGGGCCAGCAAGTATTCGAACGACGAAATCGGCCAGCTCGCCGATGCTTTCAATACGATGCTGATCGAAATCGCCGATCGAGACCAGGAACTGACCGAGTACCGCGATCACCTCGAAGATGTCGTTCAGTTGCGCACTCAGGAACTCCGCCTAGCCAAGGACAACGCAGAACAAGCCAACCGCGCCAAGAGTGCCTTCTTGGCCAACATGAGCCATGAAATCCGCACCCCGATGAACGGCATCATCGGGGTCGCCGATCTGCTCGCGGCCGGCTCCCTGAACGCGCACCAGCAGAACCAGTTAACCACGCTGCGCAGTTCGGCCGATACCCTGCTTTACCTGCTGAACGACATTCTCGATTTCTCGCGCATCGAAGCCGGCGGGCTCCAGCTGGAAAAACTGCCCTTCAGCATCCGCGAAACCATCGAGCAGGTCGTCTCGGTCTTTTCGCCGACCGCCCGCAAAAGACACCTCGATCTGTGGTTCGACATCGAACCTTCACTGCCGGACTATATTGTTGGCG
>Ga0316604_10000162_pt1 | contig 103286 bp, 104 predicted proteins | sample OWC_soil_day20_C_FD_207650 | JGI IMG/M metagenome (GOLD analysis project Ga0316604, IMG submission 207650) | Wetland soil microbial communities from Old Woman Creek delta, Ohio, United States - OWC_soil_day20_CT | ecosystem: Environmental > Terrestrial > Soil > Wetlands | place: USA: Ohio... | reverse complement strand
TTTCGCTTAAATGAATATTATCGAAGCCGTATCATGCATTAAACGCTGCGCCCGGCTTGCCAGCCACATATACTTACAAATAAACAGCGTGCTTCGAAGTGCCTGAGAGTCAAATTTTTGAAAGCGGGAAAATGGACCGAAATGATCTATTGTCGGCCACTCGTGCCGAATTTTTACGGGCGTATGGCGCATCGCTGGACGATGTGCTGCAGCGGGCAGACGGGCACATTTTTGACAAGGCTCGCGATGCTTCCAGCTTGCTCGAGCAAAGTCTTCTACTGGATGCGCGTGCGGTTTTATTGAACCAGCATATTGCGCTCAAGCGCCAATTGCTCAGCGGAATGGAGCAATTGCTGAATCGAAGCTTCCAGACTGCCTACAGCACGTTCCGCCCCTCGTACTACCATTCGCTGGATGCCAGTTCGCTTTCCCTTGTTGATGTCGCAACCTTTGAAGACGAACTGCAAATCGACTTGATGACCAAGCAGTTGCGCGATGCGGCGGAAGATCCTCTGCGGGATCTGAATATCCGCATTGCATTGCTGTTTGAGCAGGATGACATCAAGGAGCGGGAAAATCCGTTCCGTCCCTATCTGTTCGCTCGTTGTACCGTCATGGCGCTTGAGGCAATTCATGTCTCTCAGGATTTGATCATGCTTCTGGCGCAACAACTGGGCCTGGAGTTGTCCAAAGATATTGTCGTGATCTACGACGCACTCAATGAATTGCTGGCCCGCAACGGCATCGCCGCCCAGCTGCAATTGAAAATCAGGAAAAGCCCCGAGGCTGTCCAGGTCAATACCGGGCGGGCTCAGGCAGAGGCTGAAAACAGTCCGTTGCCGGCGGCAAGGAATTCCGAACAGGGCGTGGTTCAGCGCTTGCGCAGCCAGTACAACACCTGGAGTCCGATAACCCGCGAGGTTGTTCCGGCAAACCGGGCGGATCAGCTGCTGGAGTGGGTGCAGAAAGCGATGTCGCATCCCCATGCCGGTGGCGTGTCCACCCAAGCGGCGGGCGTTGGCGCGGCTCAAGTTGCCCCTTTCGCGCCAGGCTTTTCCGGTTCTGCCCCGAACATGGGCGGCGGCATGCAATCGCCGGCGTCCGAGTCGGTGGAATCGAGAAAAGGCTGGCTGGCCGAAGCGCAAGCGGTGGGTGCGGTGCTGCGCAATTTCTTTGCGGAACCCGCACATGGCCATGATGATTTCTATCCGGGTAATTTCAACCGGTTTGGCGCTGGTCATGCTGCCACGGAAACGGTCTCTTCCCCGCTGACCGATTCCATTCAAGCCCTGCAGCAATCCATTCCGGCCAATGCCACGGCATTGCAGGATGAAGACGGGCAGATCCGAAACCTGATCTTGGAGCATCGAACCGAACTGAACGAAAAAAGCCGTGATATTGATGAGCAGATGGTCATCGACATTGTGGCCATGCTGTTCGAGTTCATTTTGCGTGATACGCAGGTGCCGGCGGAAGTGCGCGCACAATTGGGGCGCTTGCAGTTTCTGGTATTGAAAATCGCCCTGCAAGATCCTGCTTTCTTCACCAGGAAAAGCCATCCGGCACGCTTGCTGGTCAATCGAATCGGATCGATCGTGCAGGATTTACAGCAACTGGATCCGGACGGGAAAAGGATTACCGATGAAATCTGCCGAATCGTCGAGGTGCTGCTCTCGGATCTGACCGGGGATGTTTCCCTGTTTGCCCAGATGCTGGACGAGTTCGATGTGTTCGTGGCCGCAGAGTTGCGCGCGGCTGATCAGCAGATCGATCGCGCGGTGCAGGTGGTGCAAAACGCGGAAAATCGCACCCTGCAGTTCGCGCGCACCACGGCCATGATCGCCGGCGCACTGTCCGGCTTGAAAGTCGACAACTTCCTGCATGAGTTCCTGGTCAATACCTGGGCGCGGGTGGTTGAACGTGCCGCGCGCACCGATCCGGCTCAGGCCATGCGTTTTAGGCTGATGGTCCCGGATTTGATCTGGAGTATTGTTCCGAAAATAACGGAGCGGGATCGCAAGGAGTTGTTCGGACTGATTCCGGGATTGCTCGATACCCTGCGTGAAGGGTTGACCTTGTTGGGCTGGACCACAAGGGAAACACAGGATTTGGTGAGCTGGCTGGTCGATTCGCACCGACATGCCCTGCGTGTCACCAACTTGCCGGCGCCGGTGCCGCCACGCTCCTACATCGACAACCATTTCGAGCAGTTTGTAAACGCATCGGAGGATGATTCACCGCATCCGTCTGCTACAGCAGGAGAGCTGCCGCTGGATGGAAAATTGCTGGACGAGGCCACCAGTGAAATGGAAGTGCAGCTTAATGTGCTTGATTCGAAAGTTGTCTTTGGTCCGGATGAGCCAGCGGGCGATAAGGTGCCTGGCTTGGCAGGCGATGATGCAGATTTGCAATGCAATATGGACGAGGTCTTTCAGCGCTTGCGAAACGGCGTGACCATCGAAATCTCCCTGGACGGGCACCCGACCCAGGCCCGGTTGAACTGGGTCAGTCCGACGGCTTCCCATCTGGTGTTGAGTATCGATGATGTGCCGACACTTTCGGTCATCAGCGTGAAGGTATTCCGCCGCCTCTTTGCCGCACAAAGAGTTCGCTTCCTCGAAGATGCCCCGTTGTTTGAGCGCGCCGTGCATTCCTTGCTGGATTCTGCCGATCATCTGGATCACCAGGCTGAGCCGGTCGCCAGTTAGGCATCCGTTGATGCTGGATAGAAACGCATCAGGCGCCAACGGAACCTAAGGCTCAGCGCGTCTTCTTTTTGGCTGGCGCCGGTTTCTTTGCCGCTGTCTTTTTGGTGCTCTTGCCTGGTTGGGTCGCTTTGCTGGCTTTGGTCACGGGTTTGGCAACGGAAGGTTTGCTGCAGACCGTGGTGGTTATTTTTTTACCCTTGCGGATGGATACGACCTTGCGACAACTCGGGCTCTCGGCGGGAGCTGCTGTCTGTGCTGCAACGCGTGCCGGACGGCCTTGCAGGAGGGCATTGACATCGATGTTTTCGTGATCCAGTTCGCTCATGCGGCGGGCACCATCAAAGCGCGAGGTCCAATACTTGTCCCCCATGTTTGCTACTTCAATGTTGCGTCCTGTGCGCGGAGCGTGGATAAACCGGTTGTCCCCCAGGTAGATGCCAACGTGGGAAAACTGGCGTTTGAGCGTATTGAAAAACACCAGGTCACCCGGTTTGAGTTCGCTCTTGTCGATGGTGTCGCCGGTGCGGCTCATGCCCAACGCCGTGCGCGGCAGGGCAATGTTCAACGTGTTCTGAAACACGTAACGGATGAAACCGCTGCAATCAAGACCGGATTCCGGGGTGTTGCCGCCCCATTTGTACTTGACCCCGATCAGGCTCATGGCTGAAAGAAGCAGATCCTGCGCGGGTGCGTAATCTGTTGCCACCTTGCGGGGCGTTTGGCTGGCTGCCGTTTTGCGCGGTTTGCTGGCCGGCTCGGAGGCTGCTGCGCCGTCCTGTGCAGGCGTGCCGCCCAGGCTTTCCTGGGTGGTTGGCTCGTCGGCGCGAAGTGGTTGCATGGCCAAAACGCAGAGCAGTGCGGCCATTGTCAGGTGAAATTTCATGGGTCGAACTGTAACGGCGTGCCTAAAGGCTGTAAAGACTTTGAGGTGCTTAAAAGGACACTTGCCAAAATCGGAAACGCTGTAAGGGCTGGTTGGACGCCGGTTTGGAGCAGCAACGTCGTTCATCGATTTATTGGCAACGCTTGCAGGCTTCTCGCTCAGTTTTTCAACGGGCTGTTAAAATCAATTTCCTTTATTTTTCACGGGTTGATCCATGCTCAAGGAAACCTTCCATGTGGTGCGCGATCTGCCACGCGTGCGTGACATCATTACTATTTTGGTTCGCCATGGCATGGGTAACCTTGTGCAGCGTCTTGGGTTGGCCAAAGGAATCGAAAAAGCAGGCGATCTTTTGCATATCCCCGGCAATCATGAAATTGAGGCGGTTGATCCGGAAGTGCGGATGCGCCGCGTGCTGGAAGAGCTTGGGCCCACATTTATCAAACTGGGCCAGGTTCTGGCTACCCGTGTCGACATGTTCCCGCAGGAGTGGATTGCTGAATTCGAAAAATTGCAAAGCGATGCCCCGGCAACATCTTTTGCCGAGCTGCTACCTGAATTGCAGCAAGCGTTGGGATGCGATCCCCATACGATTTTTGATGAGCTGGATCCGATACCAATCGGCTCGGCTTCGATCGCCCAGGTTCACCGTGCGCGCTTGAGCAGCGGAGAAGAGGTGGTGCTGAAAATTCGCCGCCCCGGGATTATTCCCAAGATCGAGGCCGATCTGCGCGTGTTGCGCCATATTGCGACACTGGCAGAGTTCGAGTTTCCGGAAATGCGGCGCTACCAGCCGGGAAAAATCGTTGATGAATTTGCCAAGTCACTGCGGCGGGAGCTCAATTTTTTGTCCGAAGCGCGTAATTTGGAGCGATTCACGCAGAATTTCACGGGCAATCAGGAAATTGAAATTCCCCACGTGTACAAGGAGTGGACCTCCGAGCGCCTGATGGTGCAAAGCTACATCGGCGGCATTCCGGGTAACGATCTTGCCGCTGCGGATGCTGCGGGACTGGATCGCAAGGTTCTGGCTGCCAGAGGGGCCAATGCCGTGCTCAAGATGATATTGATCGACGGTTATTTCCATGCCGATCCCCATCCGGGCAATGTCAAATACTTGCCGGGTAACCGGCTGGCTTTCCTGGATTTTGGCATGGTGGGCCGTTTGCCGCACCCGCGCCGCGATCAGATTGTCGACCTGCTGGCAGCGCTTTCGCAGCGTGACGAGCATGGCATCTTGAATGTGTTGCTGGAATGGACTGGCGAGGCGGTGGTGGATGAGGAAAAGCTTGCAGCCGACATTGCCGATTTTATTTTCAATTATGAAAATCTGGCGCTCAAGGAAATCCAGTTCGGCGCACTGCTCAATGACATTGTCACCCTGTCGCGCGAGCATGAACTGATGCTGCCGCCGGATCTTACCTTGCTGTTCAAGACGCTGATTTCGCTTGAGGGGTTAGGGCGTCAGCTTGACCCCGATTTTCAAATGGTGCCGCACCTGACCCCTTTTGTTAAACAGGTGATCATTGCGCGCTACAACCCGGCGACAGTGTTCAAGCGTGGGAAAGACGGCGTGATGGAGGCGCTGCATATTCTCGCGGGTGTGCCCAGGGATATCGGCAAGCTGGTCAAGCAAGCGCGGCGCGGCAATTTGCGCATCGACCTTGACCTGAAACGACTTGATCACTTCGGCGCACAGATGACGCGCAGTGCAAACCGCTTGACCATGGGTATTGTGACCGGCGCCATGATGATTGGCTCGGCGATTATCTCGACCGTGCAAGGGGGGCCAACCTTGTTGGGTTTGCCGGTACTGGGGTTTTTAGGGTTTTTTATTGCTTTTCTGATTACGCTTTGGCTGGTGGTGGCAATCTGGGTTTCCGGCAAGCAAGAAGAGCGCTGATTGCTCCCCCGATTTTTATGCGCCGCCCGCATAGTCATGCTGGCGCCACGCTTCAAATACAGTGACCGCAACCGCGTTGGAGAGATTCAGGCTGCGATTGTCCGGCCGCATCGGCAGGCGGATGCGTCGTTCTGGTGGGAACGTGGCCAGGACTTCCTCGGGTAAGCCGCGCGTTTCCGGTCCGAAAACGAAGACGTCCCCGGGCTGGAAAGCCACCTTGTCGAAACGCTGCGAGCCTTTCGTGGTCGCGGCAAAAAAACGGTGCCCGTTCAGGGCGTCCAGGCAATCCTTCCAGCATTCATGCACGCGCATCGTGGCGTATTCATGGTAATCAAGCCCGGCGCGGCGCATCTTGGCATCGTCGAGCGGAAAACCCAGGGGCTTGACCAGATGCAGGGTGGCGCCCGTATTGGCTGCCAGCCGGATGATATTGCCGGTGTTGGGCGGGATTTCGGGCTGGAAGAGAACAATGTGGAACATGGCTGGCGCTGCGCGGGGCAGACTCTGCAATAAACGAGCAGCGATTTTACCCTGATATGGGGCAGGTGCTGTGTGTCATGCTGCGCGTGCAACTGTTAGAATCACAGGTTATCCGTCAATCAACCTGACTGCAATTCCATGAAAAATACTGCCACACTTTTGGTTAGCTGCCCGGATCAAAAGGGTATCTCGGCTGCGATCGCCAATTTTCTGCTGACGTACAATGCCAATATTGTTGATTCCAACCAGCATCAAGACGATTCCGAAAACCTGTTTTTGATGCGCGTGGAATGGGATCTGTCCGATTTCACCCTGAATATGGATGCCTTTGCCTCGGCCTTTCAGCCTATCGCCGACAAGTTCAGCATGCGCTGGCGTGTTGCGCTGTCCAGTGCCCGGCCGAAAATGGCGATTTTTGTCTCCAAATACGATCATTGCTTTGTCGATCTGCTGCATCGCTATCATAGCGGCGAGCTGCATTGTGAAATTCCGCTGATCATTTCCAATCATGAGGATTGCCGTCCGCTCGCCGATTTCTACGGTGTGCCGTTCCATGTGATCGAGGTCAACAAGGAAAACAAGAAGGCAGCAGAACAGAAACAGCGCGAACTGCTGGATGGCGCCGGTGTCGATCTGATCGTGCTGGCTCGTTACATGCAGGTGCTGTCGCATGAATTTACCGCGGCCTATCCCAAACGGATCATCAACATTCACCACAGTTTCCTGCCGGCTTTTGAAGGCGCCAAGCCGTATCATCGCGCGTTTGCCCGTGGGGTGAAGCTGATCGGTGCCACCAGCCATTACGTGACCGAAGTGCTGGATGATGGGCCGATCATCGAGCAGGATGTGACGCGTATTTCTCATCGCGATGCGGTCGAGGATCTGGTTCAACATGGCCGTGATCTGGAGAGAATCGTGCTGTCTCGCGCCGTGCGCTGGCATCTGGATAACCGCGTGCTGGTGTATGCCAATAAAACGGTGATTTTCTCCTGATGCCCAAATTCGTTCGCGATGTGCTGGATCTGCTGCGCTTCAGGTTTCACCCTTTGGCGCACTATGTCTACCCCGCTTGGCAGACGCTGCTCTGGTTGTCGCTGATAGGTGTGGTCGGCGGGTTGGCTGCGTATGAGTTTCAGGCGGGTGTGTTGGCGCGCATCGCTTTTTTCATTGCGCTCAATGTAATAGAAACCATTGTGCTGTCCGCCTGGCTGATGGCATGGTGGCGCTGGGTATTGAAAAGGCCCGTCCAGGGTAGCTTGTTCCCGCTGGTGGTGTTGGCCAACTCGGCACAGTTGCTTGAACCTGTGCTGCGATTGTTTCCCGAGTCTGTTGCGCTGGCGCTGGTCTTTCCGCTGGCGCTCTATGGCATGCTTTTGCTGATTGGCGCGGTGGCGGCCGCCCTGGACGAGCGGCGATTTTTGGTATTTGTCGCGATTTTGGCTTATTTGCCCATCGCGCTGGCACTGGTGCAATTGTCCATGAACTTGACAGTGGAGTGGGGGTGGGTAGAGATGGCAGTGACACCCGCTGCAAATACCCCTTAGTGCGGTAGTTCGATCCGGACAATCAATCCATGCGGCACGGCATCGCGCAGGCTGACCGTGCCGCCGTGGCGCTCGGCGATTTCCCTGACAATCGCCATCCCCAGACCGCAGCCGCTTCCGTCTTGCTGGCGCCGATAGAAACGTTCGAATACGCGCTGTTTGTCCTCTTCCGGTATTCCCGGACCGTCGTCCTCAACCTCGATGACGTAGTGCTGGTTTTGATCCTGCAACCTGACAGTAACGCAACCACCGCGCGGGATGTATTTGATCGCGTTTTCCACCAGGTTCACAAACAATTCGCGTAAGAGAACAGAATTTCCCTCGATCCAGGCTTCGTTCAACGAACAGTCACATCCCAGATCGATCCCGGCGGCAAGCGCGCGCGGAACCGCTTCCGCAGTCAGTTCGCGAATCAGGCGGGCCAGGTCCATGTGCACGCGCAAGATGCTTGATTGATTGCCCGGCTCGGAGCGTGCAAGGGTAAGCAATTGGTTGACAAGGTGAATGCTGCGCGTGGCGCTGGTATGCACCATGGCGAGCCGTTCGCGCTGGGCTTCCGAGATCGATTCCCGCATAGCGAGCTCGGTTTGCGATTTCAGTCCCGCCAGCGGGGTGCGCAACTGGTGGGCAGCATCGCCGATAAAGCGGCGTTGCCGGTCAATGCTCTCGCCGGCGCTGACCAGCAAATGATTGAGCGCGCCAAACAGCGTAACCAGTTCCTGGGGGGCGTTGCCGATGTCCAGTGGCGAAAGGTCTTGCGGTTTGCGTGATTCAAGCAAGTGCTGAAGCCGCTTGAAGGGCTGAAGTCCGCGCCCGATGCCCCACCAGACCAGAATGGAGGTGGTCAGTGTCAGCAATGCCAGCGGAATAACCATGGCAAAAACAAGATCGTTAAACAGGCGCTGGTGGACATCATGGCTCGTGGCAACTTGCACGGTCAACCATTTGCGCCCTTCCGGGGTATCAAGCGGCCGAACCAAGGCAATGGCCCGGAGTTGTTGCCCCATGAATTGTTCTGTGTAAAAGACGCGCTGGGGGCCAGCACCATAATTGGGGATCGAGAATTTCCAGTTGCCGAATAACCGGCTGCCTGGAGTGAGATGCGCTGAGTACAAGGGGGCCGTGCTGCCAAATTCAGCCATCAACAATTTGGCTTTGTCGGACAGCTCCATGCTTGGGGCGGCGCTTTCAGGCAAGACCAGTGCGGCAAGAGATTGCGCTGATTGCTGAAGGCTTTGGTCGACCAGATTGTCTGCATAATGGAGCGCGACTTGGTAGGAAAGTGCCGCGCCCATTAGCCAGGATACAAGTTGTGGAACAAGCAGCCACAGAAGCAGCTGCCTGCGCAGTGAAGGTTTACAGTGCCGCACCTGGCGCGCCTGCTTGCTGTTTTTCGAGCAGGTAGCCCAAGCCGCGGATGGTGCGGATGACTACGCCGCAGGGTTCCAGTTTCTTGCGCAAGCGGTGAACGTAAACTTCAATGGCGTTGAGGCCAACTTCTGCGTTATCGCTGCCCAACTCCGCCACGATTTGTTCTTTGGTGACCACGCGGTCGATATTCCCCATCAGGATTTCCAGCACGGTCAGTTCGCGTGCGGAAAGATCCAGCGGCGTATCGTTGCACCAGGCACGCTGACCTGCGCGATCCAGTCGCAGATTGCCCAATTGTTGAACGGACTGGGGCAGAATCTGGCTGCGGCGCAACAGTGCGCGCAGGCGAGCTTCCAGTTCGGCGAATTCAAACGGTTTGGCAATATAGTCATCGGCGCCGGCATCAAGACCCGCAACGCGGTCTTCCAGACCATCAAGCGCGGTCAGGATGAGAATGGGCAGGGAAGGTTTGTGCTGACGAACATTACGCAATACGGACAAGCCATCCATGTTGGGCAGACCAATATCAAGAACGACTACGTCATAATCGTTGTGTAGCAAGATTTGGAGAGCAAGGGCGCCATCGTTGACGCAGTCCACCTGGAAATCAGCCTGACAAAGGCTGGTTTTAAGTGCATCTGCAAGAATCAGATCATCTTCAGCCAGAAAAAGCCGTGTGGCCATTTTTGTCTCCTTCATTGTAAGATTAAGCTTACCGATGAGTTTAGCGCCAATTCGGGTAAATCCCAAGTTTATTTTTTTGCGCCCATTTTTAGTGCGTATGTAAGTGTTTGATTTTCTGTTTGATTGTGGTTGATGTGATCCGGACCATCGGTCAGCCAGCCGCTTGTCTCCATCTGAATCAACTGGCCCAGGGCGTCAATCCAGTCGGGCCGGTCGTTCAGGGCCGGGATGTATCTGAATTGTGTGCCACCCGCGGCAAGAAAGATCCGCTTGCCTTCCAGGGCGATCTCTTCCAGTGTTTCCAAGCAATCGGCTACAAACCCGGGGCAGATGACATCCAGCTTGTTGGTCTGTCGTTGTCCTAGCTCGAGAAGCGTGCTTTCCGTGCTGGGATCAAACCATTTTGCCCGGCCAAAGCGTGACTGGAACGATACGCTGTATGTTTCGGGAGAAAGCTGCAATGCTTCGGCCAGCTGGCGCGCGGTTTTCTGGCAGTGGCAGAAGTAGGGGTCGCCCCGCTCCAGCGTGTAACGCGGCGCGCCGTGGAAACTCATCAATAAATGGCTGCCACGCCCGTTTATTCGCCAGTGTTCGCGTACGCTTGCGGCGAGTGCACCGATGTAACCCGGATTGTCATGAAAGGATTTAACCGTGCGCATTGCGGGTTGATTGCGAATGCTGGACATGACCCTGCCAAGTTCATCAATAACGCTTGCTGTCGTGCTTGCTGCATATTGCGGATAGAGCGGAACGATCAGCAGGCGGTCGCAACCTGCGGCTTTTAATTTGACGACGGCTGATTCGATGGAGGGCGCACCATAGCGCATGGCCATTTCCACGAGCACTGGCTCCGGCAATTTTTCTCCCGACCAGCCCTTCAATAACTTGGCTTGTTTTTCGGTCCAGACTCGCAAGGGGGAGCCCTCGGTGGTCCAGATCGCGGCGTATTTTGCGGCTGATTTCTTGGGGCGCGTATTTAGAATAATGCCGTGCAAGACCAGCCACCAAGGCAGGCGCGGGATTTCAACAACACGCGGGTCGGACAGGAATTGTGCAAGGTAGCGTTTTACCGCGGCCGGCGTGGGCGCATCGGGGGTTCCCAGATTAACCAATAAAACGCCGATCTTGGGGGACGTGTCGTGGCGGAATTCCGGTTCGGTCAGGTAGCGCATGTGGATCAATACTCCTGGCAATAAACGGTTGCCGGAAAGTGGCTGCCGCGCCTAATCATACCCAAACCGTGCTTCTATGCGGTATGCATTACTGCGCTACGGGTTGTCATATCAGGAGGACGTACGGTAAAAGGAACACGGCGCGGATGAAGGGTCCGCGCCGTGTTTTGAAGGTTGGGGCTGTTGTGATTAGCGGGTGAAAATCGTTCCAATCCAGAAGAAAGCGCCAGCCAGCACCATGGCCGCCGGCATGGTCAATGCCCAAGCGATCAGGATGTTTTTGACTGTTCCGCCTTGCAGTCCGCTGCGATTGGCAACCATCGTGCCGGCTACGCCGGACGAGAGAACGTGCGTGGTTGATACCGGCAGGCCAAGGATGTTGGCAAGTCCAATTGCGCAAGAGGCGGTAATCTGCGCACAAGCGCCTTGGGCGTAGGTCATGCCCTTTTGACCGATTTTTTCGCCGACAGTCAGTACCACGCGACGCCAGCCAATCATGGTGCCGATACCCAGTGCCAGGGCAATGGCGAAGATGACCCAGGTTGGCGCGTATTCGGTGGTCGCGGTCAGATCTTTGCGTAGTTTGTCCAGATCCTTGCGTTCGGCCGAGGTGATTCCTGGAAGTGTGCCTACTTTCTTTGCCGTATCGTCAAGACACAGCAGCAGGCGGCGTACCTTGCGCCGGGTTTCGGTATCCAGGGCATCGTAGGTCTTGACGGTGTGCGGGTCCAGGGTGGTGGTGAGTTCGGTAATGGCCGGGATGGTCATTTCCGGGTTGCACTTGAATGCTTTGGGCAGCGTGTGATTGGGTACTTTGCCAAGCGCCAGGTATTGCCCCAGGCGCTCGCCGTTGCGTTCATAAAACTGCTGCATGTGGGCGGCCGCATCATGCGTGCGCAGGATTTCGTAAGAGGTGCTGTCCATATCAAGGACGAACTTGCCCGGTACGATCCCGATCAATACCAACATGACCAGGCCGACACCTTTCTGGCCGTCATTGGAACCGTGGGCGAAGCTGACCCCCATGGCAGAGGCAATCAGTACCAGCCGGGTCCAGAACGGAGGATGCTTTTTCCCGTCGATGGTCTGGCGTTCTTCCGGCGTCTTGTGCATGCGTGAATCCGCGCGGAAGCGTTTGAGCAGCAACAATAGCAGTGCGGCAATCAGGAAGCCAAGAGTGGGAGAAACCACCAGCGAGAGCATGACATCGATGGCCTTCTTCCAGTTGATGCCATGACTGAGCGGAATGCCGGTCATGATGGCATTGGCAAGGCCTACGCCCAGGATCGAGCCGATCAGGGTGTGCGAACTGGAAGCGGGCAGGCCCAGATACCAGGTGCCGAAATTCCAGAAAATGGCGGCGGCCAGCAAGGAAAAGACCATGACCATGCCTTGGGCCGATGCGGCATTGAGCAGCAACTCAACCGGGAGCAGGTGAACGATGGCATAGGCGACACTCAGGCCACCCAGCAATACGCCGAAGAAATTGAAAATGCCGGAGGCGCCTACGGCCAGGTGCGCTGGCATGGCCTTGGTGTAAATAACGGTGGCAACGGCATTGGCGGTATCGTGAAAACCGTTGATGAATTCAAAAGCCAGCACAAAGGCCAGCGCAAGAAACAGACTGAGGCCAACAGTGAAATCCAGGCCGGAAAAAAGACTGAACATGGAAAAACCATGGAGGAATAACGATGGCGCGGATTATCGCGTACCAGGCTCCTTTCGGGTTGATCTGGGGTAGAAAAATGTCACTTTTTTTACAATTTCTGCGCTTATGAAGAGCAGCTGACGCTGATCGATTGCGCCCAGTCAGGTGGCGTTGCGGCGTAGTCGGCAAATTCGTCCCGTGGCTCGAAGGGGTGCGACAAGCAGCGTTGCAGGCGCTCGATTTCGCTGAAGTCGCCGTTCTTGCCGGCTTTCTGAATGGCAATTTCGGCAAGATGGTTGCGCAGCACATACATGGGATTGACGCGGTTCATCCGATCGAAGCGAAGGCTGGCGCAGCTGTTTTCCTGCTGAATTCGCGCGCGATATTGCTCTGTCCAGGCATCGAAGGCTGGCCGATCAATAAAGAAATCGCGCAGTTTTTCGTTCCGGGTGTCGCCTTCTGCATCGAAGGTGGCCAGCGCCCGCCAAAACAAGGTCCAGTCCGTGGCGGATTTTTGCATCTGTTCCAACAGTAGACTGACCAAGTTCCAATCGTCATCCTGCCAGCTTTGCAGGCCGAGCTTGCCGCGCAGTTGACCGGAAAATGCGACCTCGAACATGGACTGGTACTGTTTCAATACCTCGGTCAATGCTTCCTTGTCGGCCAGCGGCAACAAGGCTTGCGCCAGGCAATGCAGGTTCCACAGCCCGATTTCCGGCTGGTGGTGCCAAGCGTAGCGGCCAGTGTGGTCAGAGTGATTGCAGATATGGCCGGCATCAAAGCCATCCAGAAAGCCAAACGGCCCGTAATCGAGTGTCAGGCCGATGATCGACATGTTGTCCGAGTTCAGCACGCCATGGCAGAAACCGACACCTTGCCAGCGGGCAATCAGTTGCGCGGTACGCTGGGCGACCTTGCGCAGCAGTGCAGCATAGGGCTGTGGATCGTCATGGCATTCCGGATAGAAATGGGTGATCACCCAGTCGGCCAGAGTGCGCAGTGAAGCGTGGTCGCCGGTGCGGTGGAAATATTCAAAATGCCCAAAACGCACGAACGTGGGCGCTACCCGCAGGACCACGGCCGCTGTTTCCAGCTCTTCGCGCAAGACCGGTTGGGGAGAGCTGACCAGACCCAGTGCACGCGTGGTCGGAATGCCGAGACCCTGCATGGCTTCCGAGCACAAGTATTCCCGAATCGAAGAGCGCAATACTGCGCGGCCATCGCCCATGCGTGAATACGGCGTGAGGCCGGCGCCTTTGAGTTGCAATTCGTAAATCGTGCCATCCGGCGCACGGTGTTCGCCAATCAGCAGGGCGCGCCCATCGCCCAGTTGAGGGACGTAAGTGCCGAACTGGTGGCCGGAATAGACGCTGGCCAGTGGGCTGGCTCCTTCCGGTAGCAAATTACCGGCGAGCAAATGGGCCAGATCGGGATGGGCTTGTGGATCGGCATGCAGACCAAGGGTTTGCGCCAAATCGGCATTCCATGCTGCCAGAATGGGATCGGGCAGGGGAGTGGGCGACACGCGGGTGTAGAATTCGGGCGGCAGTGCGCCAAAGCGCGGGGCCTGTGGAAAATTCGCCAGGGTGAATGTCATGCGTGTTCAGACGGGCTGACCGTCGCTCCAGGATTATTAGTTGAGTTATTTTGTCGGATATTATGCCATTTTGTTCCTCAAGGTTTGAAGATGAGTGAAAAATTTCCTGTTACGCCGGCCATTCGCGTTCTGCGCCAGCATAAAGTGACGTTTACCGAGCACTTGTATTACTATGAAGACAAGGGCGGAACAACCGTCTCTGCGCGCGAATTGGGCGTGGACGAGCATGCGGTCATCAAAACGTTGATCATGGAGGACGAGCGCCGCCAGCCGCTGGTGGTCTTGATGCACGGCGATTGCGAAGTCTCGACCAAGAATCTGGCGCGTTTCCTGAATGTGAAAACGATTTCCCCTTGTGCGCCTGAGGTGGCTGGCAAGCACTCGGGCTACCTGGTCGGCGGTACTTCACCCTTCGGGACGAAGAAAGGCATGCCGGTCTATCTGGAGCGCAGCATCCTGGTCCTGGAGAAAATCTACATCAATGGCGGCAAGCGCGGATTTCTGGTGGGGATGAATCCGCTGGATGTGCAGCGCATTTTGCAGCCGGTTCTGGTGGATGTTGCTACGGGCAAGGGCGGCTAAAGATCGTCCGCCTGGTCAGGATTTTTCGAGCATGTCGTTAAGTTCGTTGCGCAAGTTGAGGCGGGCGCCTTCTTCCAGCGTGCCTTTCAGCCTTTCGATGAAATCGCTGGCGGTGCTGCAAATGCGCTTGCGTTCGTCGCGGGAAACATCGGCTGTTTTCAGATACTTCAACGTGGCGTGCGATGCCGAAAGCATCAGCCGGTTGTTGCGGGTTTCCTCCGCCTGCGGCAGCAACAGGTTCACGGCGTCTGCAGTGCGGTTCTTCAGCATCATCTGCACGCCAAGGTTGTTGAGGTCGGTGATTTCCGCACCACAGCGCTGGATGAAGTCCTTCCAGGCGTGGCGCTGGCCTACGGCGGTTTCCAGCAGGTTCGACAAGTGCTTGGTGGTAATGAAGCGGCGGGCGATTGCTCGTAGCCATTTGTACGGGGCCATTGCGGGATTGGCTTCTTCTTCCGGCAACGATGGCGGGCAGACCATGTCCGCGGTCATCAGAAAGCCGATGGCGGCTTCCTGGGTAAATGCTTCATTGGGAATATAAGGTTCGACTTCCGCCAGGAATTCGGTCTTGTTTTGAAAGATGGCGGCGGCGAGTTTGCCGATGACGCGGTTGATGATGGTGTCGTCGCGCTTGGCTAGTTCCTGTGCCATGCGCAGATATTTGTCGGCATCACCCATGGCCCCGTCGCGCCGGGCGGCCAGCGCAAGTTGCAGTACGGTTTCCGGAGAAAGGGCCGACGAATTGCCGCCGCAAAAGACGGCGCGTTCCAGTAATTTCCGTGCCTTGCCCGAGTCGCCCATCATGTTGGCCAGATTGCCGGCTTTTTGCAGGCGCGAAACGTTGTTGGGTGAAATCGCCATGCATTTTTCATAAACGCCCATCGCTTCTTCCATGCGGCCTTCTGCCATGTAGAGTGCGGCAAGTTCTTCGTAGGCGTCCACGTAATGCTCGTGGGTCAGGATGGCTGCGTGCAGAACGCTTTCTGCCTGCGACTGATTGCCCTGGCGCGCCAATACCCTGGCAAGCCCGAGCTTGGCCCACGGGACCACTTTATTGGTCAGTGTTTCTTCGAAGAGCCTTTGGGCTTCATCCAGGCGGCCGGCTTCCACCAGCAGATTAGCGAGCACGCGAATCAAGTCGGCGCGATATTGTCCGGCCTGCGGCAGGGCTTCCTGGGCGCAAACAATGGCGCCTTCGATATCACCCTTGTTGATCCGCTCCAGAGTTGGTTTCAGGAATGCCTTGCGTGTCCAGGCGATATGCAGTCGCTTGGCGAGCAGGGCGCTGGTAAATGGTTTGATCAGATAATCATCCGGCCCCACCTCGGCCACGGCAACGACTTTCTCGTAAGAGGCTTCTGCTGTGATCATGAACCAGATGGTGGAGAGCGGCAGTTCGCCCGAGCGGCGCAATTCTTCCAGCAGTTCCTGGCCGTTCATGCCTTCGCCAAAATGGTAGTCGCACAGCACGACATCGTAATTGCCATTGCGTACCCGTCGGCGGGTTTCGCCGATACTGTTGGCCGTATCCACCCGGGTGATGCCGGACTGTGCCAAGGTCAACCGGATCGACTGGCGAACCGTTGGGGCATCGTCGGCAACAAGGACGTGAGCTTGAGTCAAATCTGAGGACATGGCTGGATGCTGCGCCCGGAAAATGGTTGGTTGGAATACAAATATAAACGTTAATAAGTGTAAATGGCGAGGCTGCAGGAAAAGTCGCGGAGTATGGAGGTGTTGCTGGGCGCAGGAATGAAAAAACCCCGACATGAAGTCGGGGTTTTCTGAATACTGGTGCCCAGGAGAAGACTCGAACTTCCACGGCCTTGCAACCGCTAGGACCTGAACCTAGTGCGTCTACCAATTCCGCCACCTGGGCATTACCCTGTGCGTACTGTTCAAGAGATTGGTGCCCAGGAGAAGACTCGAACTTCCACGACCTTGCGATCGCTAGGACCTGAACCTAGTGCGTCTACCAATTCCGCCACCTGGGCTCTTGAACTGCGCTAAAATGAACTGCGCTTCACAGAGAGGCGTGATTATCAGAAAAAGAAGAAACCATGTCAAGAAAACTAACAAAACAAATTGAAGCCAGTCCTGCCGCCTTGTTGAGCCCGCCGGTGCCGGCGAAGTCAAAGCCGCGTAAAGTCAAAGGCTTGCGTGCGCAAGATCCCTGGCTCGAACGCGAGCGCGAACGTTACGAAAATCCGCTGCCTTCGCGCGAATTCATCCTGCAGATACTCACGGAAGCCGGTGCGCCGGTATTTCCGGATGAGTTGAAGAAGCAATTGTCGATTCACCAGAGCGAATCCGAATCCTTTGATCGTCGCTTGGCGGCGATGGAGCGCGAAGGCGAGTTGATGCTCAACCGCAAGGGTGCACTTTGCCTGCCGGCCAAGATCGACCTGATTGCCGGGCGCGTGCAAGGTCATCCCGATGGCTTCGGTTTCCTGGTGCCGGACAATGGCGGCGATGATTACTACCTCGGCCCGAAGGAAATGGACAAGGTCTTGCACGGCGATCGTGTGCTGGTGCGCCATATCGGCGTGGACCGGCGCGGCCGGCCCGAGGGCAAGATTGTAGAAGTGCTTGAACATGTGAATACGCGCCTCGTTGGCCGCTTTTATACCGAGCGCGGCATCCATTTCGTGGTGGCGGAAAACAAACGCATCAGCCAGGACATCCTGATCGAGCCCAAAGGCACGATGAAGGCCAAGCCTGGCCAGGTGGTGACCATCGAACTGCTGACCCAGCCTGCGCGCTACGCCCAACCGGTGGGCAAGGTGGTCGAGATTCTCGGTAATTACAACGATCCGGGGATGGAAATCGAAATTGCCCTGCGCAAGCACAGTCTGCCGCACGAGTTTTCGGAAGAAGCGCTGGCCCAGGCTGCCGCCATTTCGCAGACTGTGACCAAGAAAGACTGGAAGCCGGTGCTCGGTGTCGAGCGCGTGGATTTGCGCGATCTGCCGCTGGTAACCATCGACGGTGAAACCGCCAAGGATTTCGACGATGCGGTGTTTGCCGAGAAAAAAGGGCGTGGTTGGCGCCTGGTGGTGGCGATTGCCGATGTCAGCCATTACGTGCAGCCGGGCGATGCGCTTGACGATACTGCGTTCGAGCGCGGCAATTCGGTCTATTTCCCGCGCCGGGTGATCCCCATGCTGCCAGAGGCGCTCTCGAACGGCATCTGTTCATTGAATCCGGAAGTCGAGCGCCTGTGCATGGTCTGCGATATGCAGATCAGCCAGAAGGGTGAAATCAAGGATTACAAATTTTATCCGGCGGTCATGTTGTCCAAGGCGCGGCTGACCTACAACAAGGTGTGGGACATGCTGTCGAACCCGAATGGCGACAATGCCTGCCAGTACGCCAACGTGTTGCCGCATATCAATAACCTGTATGCCCTGTTCAAGGCTTTCCGTGGCGCGCGCCAGGATCGCGGCGCGATCGATTTTGAAACCACCGAAACCATGATGCTGTTCGACGAGAATGGCAAGATCCGCGAGATCGTTCCGGTGGTGCGCAATGACGCGCACAAGCTGATCGAGGAATGCATGCTGGCGGCAAACGTCTGCGCCGCGCATATTTTCATGGAACAAAAGCACACGGGCCTCTACCGCGTGCATGAAGGACCCACGCCGCAAAAGCTGGAAAAGCTGCGCGAATATCTGCGCGGTCTGGCGCTGGCCCTGCCGGGCGGAGAGTTGCCCGAAGCGGGTGATTACGCCACCTTGCTGGAGCAGATCAAGGATCGTCCCGATGCCCAGTTGTTGCAGACCATGCTGCTGCGCTCGCTGCAGCAGGCGGTCTACAGCCCGGATAATCTCGGGCACTTCGGGCTTGGCTACGAAGCGTACACCCACTTCACTTCACCGATCCGTCGCTACCCGGATTTGCTGGTGCACCGCACGATCAAGGCGATCATTGCCGGCAAGAAGTACAAGCCTTCGCGCAAATGGGAGGCGCTGGGCGATCAGTGTTCGATGACCGAACGCCGGGCCGACGAAGCCAGCCGCGATGTGGAAAACTGGCTGAAGTGCTATTACATGCAGGACAAGATCGGCGAAGAATTCGAGGGCGTGGTGGCCAGCGTGACGAGTTTTGGTTTATTCGTGCTGCTGGAAGGCGTATTTGTCGAAGGGCTGGTGCATATTTCAGAGCTGGGAACCGATTATTTTCACTTCGATGAAGTGCGTCACGAGTTGCGCGGCGAACGCAGCGGCCAGGTCTACCGCATGACCGATCGCGTGCGTATCAAGGTGGCGCGTGTCGATATGGATACCAGCAAGATTGATTTTGTGCTGGTCGAGCAACCCAAGGTGCCATCCGCGGCTGGCAGAATGGCAAAGTCTGGTGCGCACAAGGCATCACCCTCCGCCAAGCGCAAACCCAATTAAAGGCCCCAAAAAAACCGTTGCCGTGGTTTCCAACGGCAACGGTTTTGAACAAGGGCACCGCCTAGATAATTTTCAATCCATGCAGCAGCACGATCGCAATCGACAGTGGGGCGACAAAGCGCACCAGCACAAACACAAGCTGGACGAGCTTTTCATTGCCAAGCTTGCCGCGATTGCCCAGTTGTTCTTCCAGTTGCGGTAGCCCGTAAACCCAGCCGACAAACAGGCAGATCAAAATGCCACCCAGCGGCAACAGCACGTTCGAACTGAGGAAGTCGAACAGGTCGAACGGATTCATCCCAAAGATCTTCAGTTCTGCAGTGATGCTCTGCGACAGTGCTGCGGGAACACCCAGCAGCAAAATGGTGCCGATGGTCATCAGCGAGGCGCGTTTGCGGCTCAGCTTGTAGCGTTCGGTGAGGACTGCAACCGGTACTTCCAGCAGCGAGAGCATGGCGCCGATGCTGGCGACTGCGGTCAGTACAAAGAAGATGGTCATGAACAGGCTGCCGCCGGGCATGCTGGTGAATACGGCAGGAATTGTCATGAATACGAGCGAGGGGCCGGCGGCCGGGGCAAAGCCGAAGGCAAACACCGCCGGAAAAATGGCGATGCCGGCGAGCAGCGAAACGGACAGGTCGGCGAACATCACGCGCGTGGTAGTGGCCGGGATATTCTGCTCGGCCCGGAAATAGCTGCCATAGGTCAGCATGCAGCCCATGCCGATCGAGAGTTTGAAGAAGGCGAGTCCCAACGCGGTCAGGATGACCTCCGGGGTGATCTTGGCAAAATCAGGGGAAAACAGGAATTTCAGGCCCTCGGTGGCGCCAGGCAGGGTCAGGCTTCGCACGCACAATATCAGCAGCAAGCCGAAGAGCAACGGCATCAGTTTGCGCGCCACGGCTTCAATGCCTTTGGACACACCGAGCATGATGATGCTGCCGGTCAGGGCCAATACCAACCATTGCCAGAGCAGGGACGATACCGGGTTCGATACCAGTTTGCCGAAGGCTGAGCCGGCAATCTTTGGGTCAGTGGTGGCGATTTCGCCGGAAAATGCCTTGAAAATGTAGGCAAAAACCCAGCCGGCGACACTGGTATAAAACGCCATGATCAACAGCGCTGCGGTAAAACCCATCCAACCAATGATTTTCCAGCCGCGTTGGTTCGGGGGCGCAATGCGCTCGAAAGTCGTGACGGCGTTGGCGCGGGCCGCACGGCCCAGCGTGGTTTCTACCATCAGCAAGGGCAGGCCGACCAATAAAGTAGCCAGAAGATAAACCAGCAAAAATCCGGCGCCGCCATTGGCGCCCGTCAGATAGGGAAATTTCCAGATGTTGCCGAGCCCGACCGCCGAGCCCAAGGTGGCAACGAGTACACCAAAGTTACTGGTAAAGCCGTCGCGCGTGGATTGATTCATGTGGCCTCCGCCCCCGTTATTGTGAGGGCGACTATCCTCTGCACCACAATGCAGCGTCCATTCGGGAAAACCCGTTTTTCAGAAAGGGAATGCGTTGCTATTCCAGGTAGCGGCTGCCGCCATACCCAGATAACGCCATCAACAGTCGGGTAAGGCCAAAAGCGATCCAGGGCAACAGGCGTTGAATCGGGCGGGCATGGTACAAGTCTTCAAGTTTGACTTCTACCGTGTCTTCATCCAATACGCGCTGCAGATCGGTGCGCAGAAGGGTGGAAAAAGCCATGTCGCGGACGAAAAGGTTGGCTTCCCGTGCCAGCAGCAGGCTGAGTGGATCGATATTGCTGGAGCCTACTGTGCTCCAACGCCCGTCGATCACCGCAACTTTGGCATGCATGAAACCCTTGTGGAACTCGTGGATTTCCATTCCTGCGCTCAAGAACTGGTGATAAAAGCCCCGGCTGGCATAGTGCAGCAAAAGGTGGTCTACCTTGCCTTGCAGAAGTAATACCACGCGCACGCCCCGTACCGCTGCTCGCATCAGTGCTCGGCGGAAACGCAAGCCAGGCAGGAAGTAGGAATTGGCAATGATGATTTCATGCCGGGCAGATTCGATGGCGCGCAGGTATTCGATTTCGATATCGCGGCGGTGATGCAGGTTGTCACGGGTGACGAATTTGGCCTGAACATGGCCGGCAATTTCACCCAGCGGACGCAACCGGCTTCCGCGTAGCCAATCCCGCTTGAGTTGGCCCCAGGCGGTGTGGCGCCAAATGCGGTCAACGGCCGCATGCATGTAGGGCACCAGCGGTCCCCGGACTTCGACCGCATAGTCATAGCGTGGCAGCACGCCTGGAAGCTGTTCGTTGAAATCGGAAATGATGTTGATGCCGCCGATAAATCCGACTTCGCCATCGATCACGGCCAGCTTGCGGTGCAGGCGACGCAACCGGGTGCGATCCAGCGTCAGCGGGCTGATTCTGGGGCGGAAAGTCAGTAGCAGCACGCCTTCGGCAAGCAATTTTTCCCGCCAGTCTTTCGGGAAAGTCCGTGCACCAAAACCATCGATGAGCAATTTTACCGCTACCTTGCGCCCGGCAGCCTCAATCAGTGCCTGAGCTACTGCCGTGCCAACTTCATCGAACTCATAAAGGTAGGTTTCGATAAATACTTCGTGACGCGCAGCATGGATGGCATTGAGCAGACGCGGGAAATAATCCTGGCCGTTGCAGAGCAGGTCGAGCTGGTTACCCCGAACGAATCCACGCATCAGGCATCTCTTCGGTGCAGAACGGTAAATAGAGGAACATGATCGGAAAGCCCGATCCAGTGTGCATCGGTCAACACTTCGGCCACTTCCACGCTGAAACCGCGGGTGTAAATCCGGTCAAGCTGCAGCATGGGCAAGCGGGCTGGAAAGCTTTTGGCCGGGCTGCCATGCAGGGTTTCGAATGCCTCGGCCAGACCGAGTTCGAGTTTCAGGGTGTGAGTGGCTTCGCGCGACCAGTCGTTGAAATCGCCGGCCAGAACAAGTGGTTCATTGTGGGGGATGTTGGTCTGGATGTATTCGGCCAACGTGGCAAGCTGGCGGCGCCGGTCGCGTGCCAAGAGGTTGAGGTGTACACACAATGCGTGCAGCGGCCGATCCCAGGAGGCAGGTTGAAGGATGCAATGCAGCAAACCGCGCTGTTCAAAACGATGCAGGGTCAGGTCAAGGTTATTCGTGCTGCGGATCGGAAATCGCGAGAGCAGGGCGTTGCCGTGGTGGCCCAATCGATGATTGGCATTGCGGCCATAGGCGGCAGTTAGATGCTCGCCTGCCAGGAATTCATGCTGCGGAGAATCGGGCCAGGCATCGAAGCGTTCGGCGCGGCGAGTGTGCTCGCCCTGAACTTCCTGCAGGAAGACGATGTCAGGATTGAGGCGATGCAGCTCGCGCTGGACTTCGTGCAGAACCAGGCGGCGGTTGAAGGTGGAAACGCCTTTGTGAATATTGTAACTAGCGATACGCAGGCGGCGATCCATGCTCGTTCCTCAGTGGCCGATGCGTTCCGGCAGCCTGCGGATGGCTTCCGCATTGGACGGCGAGAACACCATTTCGGCGGCAATGTTCCAGTCTACCCAGCGAAAGCGCCGATGCTCGCGCTCGGACAGTACGATATCGATTGACGTGGGGATTTCCAGGCTGAAAACATGTTCGGTGTTGGTGGTTACGCCCGGCGCATAGCGATGGCGCCAAAGTTCGTAAATTTCAAAATCTGAACTGAGCTGCCAGTCTCGCAGGGTGAACTGGCTGGCATTCAGGCCTGTTTCCTCGAAAACTTCACGGCGGGCCGTATCGGCCAGTATTTCGTCGCTCTCCTTGCTGCCGGTGACGGATTGCCAGGCATCCTGAAAGTCCACGCGCTCCAGCAGCAGTACTTTCAGGTCGGGCGTGTGAACAATGACGAGTACGGAGATAGGTTGTTTGTAGTCCATGATGGCATTATAGAGGCGAAGCCAGATTCTTGGGCAGGGTCACAAGCCTTGTCTAAGGGAAACCAACCGGCCCTGATCGGGCCTTACTAGGGAGAATGTTGCAATGAAAGTATCGCTGATCGGTATGGGTGCCGTCGGAACGGAAATCGCAGGTCTGCTGGTCAATATGGCCGACGTGTCGGAAATTGTCGCGCTGGATCGCTCGCGCGAGAAGGCCGAGGCGGAGATCTGGGATTTTTCCCATACCACCTCGTTTACCTATTCCAAAAATCCCCTGCTGATCGCCGGCGACTACCCGGATACGAAGGACAGCGACATCGTAGTGATCACTGCCGGTGCGCAGATCGCCAAGGGTCAGAGCCGCGATTCGATCCTGCGCGCGAATACCGTGATCATGCGCGAGATCATCGAGCAGGTGGAAAAGTACTCGCCGAACGCGATCATCATCAATGTGACCAATCCGGTCGAGGTGATTACCCACGTCGCGCTGCGCCACTCGTCCTACCCGCGCACCAAGGTGTTGAGCGCCGGTACGGTGGTCGATTCCGCGCGTTTCATGCGCATCCTGAGCGAGCATGTGCGTATCGACCCCAAGAACATCTTCGGCTACATGCTGGGCGAGCACGGTTCCACCGGCTTCATTCCGTGGAGTATCTGCAACGTGTGCGGGCTGGATGTGGATACCTACTGCCGCATGAACGATATTCCTCCTATCGACAAGCTTGCGGTTCAGCAGGCGGTGCTCGATGTCGGCTACGAAATCTTCAACCGCAAGGGCAACACAAATCATGGCATTGCCGCGAGCGTTTTCCGCGTGATCCGCGCCATCGAATCCAACGAACATTCGGTATTGCCGGTGGGCGTGTGCTTGGAAAACCAGTACGGCGTGAATGATGTGGTGATGAGCGTGCCGTGCGTGATCGGGCGCGACGGCGTGCAGAAAATCCTCAACTACAGCTTCAACGAATCCGAACTGGCTGCCTTCAAGAAGTCCGAGGTGCATTTGCGCGAAATGATAGAATTGGCCCACACCTTTTGAGTCTTCCCGTCCCTCTGATGACCATCCTGCAAGGCATTCACTGTCCGGTTGAGCGCGCCGATTTTCCCTTGCTGGCGCGCAATCCCGGGTTGATTTATTTCGATAACGCGGCGACCGCCCAGAAGCCCGCTTGCGTGCTGGATGCGGAGCGGGCGTATTACGAAACAGCCAATGCCAACGTGCATCGCGCCGCGCACCGCTTGGCCGTCGCCGCGACCGAAGCCTTCGAGGGCGCCCGCGCCACCGTGGCGCGTTTCCTGAATGCAACCAATCCGGATGAAATCGTTTTTACCCGCGGCACCACCGAGGCAATCAATCTGGTGGCGCAAAGCTGGGGGCGTGCACAGCTGCGCGCCGGCGATGAAATCTTGCTGACCGAGCTTGATCACCACGCCAATATCGTGCCGTGGCAATTGCTGGCTCAACAGACCGGCGCGGTGATCCGTGCCGTGCGGGTGCTGGCGGACGGCACGCTGGATCTCGCCCATTTCCACGAACTGCTTTCGCCGCGTACCCGGCTGGTCGGCTGTACCTTGGCCTCCAATGCGATCGGCACGATGCCGCCGGTGGCGCAGATCATTGCTGCCGCGCATGCGCAGGGCGCCAAAGTATTGCTCGATGCCGCGCAGGCCGTGGCCCATCAAGTGGTCGATGTGCAAAAGCTTGGCGCGGATTTCTGCGTGTTTTCCGGTCACAAGGTTTATGGCCCGACCGGCATCGGCGCATTGTGGTGCCGCTGCGAAATACTCGAAGCCATGCCGCCCTGGCAGGGCGGCGGGGAAATGATCGACCAGGTGAGTTTTGCAGGGTCGACTTTCGCTCCTGCACCGACACGCTTCGAGGCTGGAACTCCGCCCATTGCCCAAGCCGTGGGCCTGGCGGCAGCGCTGGATTGGCTGATGGCACAGGATCGCAATGCTATCGCGCTGCACGAAAACGGCTTGCGCGACCGGCTGGAAGCAGGGCTGGGCGCAATCCCGGGTGTGCAGGTTTTCGGCACTGCGCCGGATAAGGTGCCACTCACCGCCATGACCTTTACGCAGGCACATCCCTATGATGTGGCGCAGTTTCTGGATGCGCGCGATATCGCGGTACGCGTCGGCAGTCATTGCGCCCAGCCGCTGTTGGCTGCATTGGGCGTGCCGGCGTTGCTGCGAGTTTCCTTTGCTGCTTATAACACGCCGGAGGAAGTCGACCGGTTCCTGGCGGCGTTGCCGGAAATACTGGAGTTGTTGGCGTGATGACCGCATTGAATCGCGAAACGGTAGCTAATCGATTGAATGCTGTCGTGGGCTGGGAGGGCAAGAGTCGCTTGCTGGTGCAGCTGGCGCAGGATTTGCCGGCATTTCCCGATGCGCAACGCATCGATGCCAATCGTGTGGCCGGCTGCGAAAGCCGCGTCTGGCTGTTGCTCGATTGGCAGGACGGCAAGCTGCAAATGGCTGCCACCAGCGATTCGCGCGTGGTGCAGGGGCTGCTGGCGCTGGTCTTTGCCTGTTATCACGGGCAGACGGCTGTCGATGTTCTGGCGCTGGATTTCGAAGGCTGGCTCACCGAACTAGGCCTGAGCCGGTTTCTTTCTGCATCGCGTGGCAGTGGCCTGCGTGCAATTGTGGCGCGTATACGCAATGCGGCACTGGCGGTATCGATTCGCCCCCTTACTTGATTTGACTCCAGGCGCATTGCAGTAAGCTTGGATAAAATCGTGCGACCAGAGACTGAAAAAACCCATGCTCAAAGAAATCGACCCCAAACAAGCCGAGAGCCTGCTGAAAAGCATGGTGATTCCACCGCGCCCGGCAATCTTGCTGCAACTTGAGCAAGAGCAAATGCGGGAGGAGCCGGACTTTGCGCAGATCGCGCACCTGATTTCCAGTGATCTGACCCTGTCTGCGGCGGTGCTGAAAACGGTGAATTCGCCTTTTTTCAGCCTGAACAACCGCGTTTCCTCGGTGCGCCAGGCACTGCAACTGCTTGGTTTGCGCAATCTGGGCAATATCGTGCGCGGTGTGCTGTTGCGCAATGCGCTGAGTCCGGAAGGCGAAGAGAAGATGGAGCGCTTCTGGCTCAATTCATTGCGCGTGGCATTGGTGTCGGCGCGCCTGGCTGAGCATATCAGCGGCATTGCCGTGGATGAAGCCTACACTTACGGACTGTTCCAGGATTGCGGAATGCCGTTGATGCAGGCGCGCTTCAGCAACTACCGCACCACACTCGATAAACGTGAAGGGCTGTCGCTGATCAAGATGCTGGAAGTGGAAGATCAGCGCCACCAGACCAATCATGCCGTTGTCGGCTATCTGCTGGCACGGACGTGGTTCCTGCCGGAACATCTGAGTCTGGCCATTCTCAATCATCAAGACATCAGCATCTTCGACGTACCGGAGGGAGAAGCCTGGCTGCAGGCATGCAACCTGATCGCCGTGGCCGGATTGGCTGGGCACGTGGTCAGGAAACACTTCATCCAGCCACCGATCCGCGACTGGCGCCTGATCGAGCCGGTTTTCCTGCGACACTTGGGGATGGAGCGTTCGGAGTACGAGGATTTGACCGACCGGATCAACCGTTTGCTGGATGCTTCGTGATGTGCTTTTGATATAGGCAGCCTTTCGGATGCCATGAGGTGGTATCTCGAACGGTGCAAGAGAGTGGGCGGAGCGGGTTTGCCGCGCACGAGCCCATTTCCTACGAAACAATCCTTCCATCTGCCAGTTTCATGATCCGCCCGCACTTCGCGGCAAGCTCCATGTCGTGCGTGACGATCACAAAGCTGGTGCCGATGCTGCGGCTGAGTTCCAGCATCTGTTCGAACACGTTCATTGCGGTGTGGCGGTCGAGGTTGCCGGTGGGCTCGTCGGCAAGTACGCAGTCGGGGCGGGTGACCAGTGCCCGGGCGATGGCGGCGCGCTGGCGCTCGCCGCCGGATAGCTCGCCCGGCTTGTGGTGCAGGCGGTGGCCCAGTCCCACTTGTTCCAGCATCGCGGCGGCCTGCTTGAGCGCCTCGGCCTTGTTCATGCGGCGGATGAAGAGCGGCATGGCAACGTTTTCCTGCGCGGTGAATTCGGGCAGCAGGTGGTGGAACTGGTAGACGAAGCCCAGATGCTTGTTGCGCAGTAGGCTGCGCGCTGCGTCGCTCAGGGCAAAAGGATTTTCGCCCATCAGCTCGACGCTGCCGCCGGTGGGCGTATCGAGCGCGCCCAGGCAATGCAGCAGCGTGGATTTGCCGGAGCCGGAGGCTCCGACCACGGCGACGGTTTCGCCGCGCCGCAGCTCGAAATCGACATCTTCGAGTACCGGGGTGGTCAGGTCGCCGGATTGGTAGGTCTTGGCGAGGTCAACGGATTTCAGGATCACATCATTCATAGCGCAGGGCCTCGGCCGGGTTCACGCGGGATGCCTGCCAGCTGGGGAAGAGCGTGGCGGTAAAGGCCAGCAGCAGGGCGATCAGGCCGATGCTGGAAACATCGCCCAGCAGCACCTTGGAAGGCATTTCGCTGATCAGATAAACATCGGCCGGCAGAAAGCGTGTGCCAAAAAAATGCTCGATCGCCGGAACGATTACGTTCAGGTTCACTGCGATCAGGGTACCGCCGATCACGCCGGAAAGCGTGCCGATGCAGCCGGAAATTGCGCCCTGCACCATGAATATTTTCATGATCGAGCCGGGCGATGCGCCCAGCGTGCGCAGGATGGCGATGTCGGCCTGCTTGTCGGTAACGACCATCACCAGAGTGGACACCAGGTTGAACGCGGCAACGGCGACGATCAGCGTCAGGATGATGAACATCATGCGTTTTTCGATTTCCACCGCGCGGAAGTAGCTCGGGTTTTCCTGGGTCCAGTCGGAAACATAGGCATCCGGCATCTTGCTGGTCAATGCATGAGACACCGCGCGCGCGTAGCCCAGATCATCCAGTTTGACCCGCACACCGCTAACCATCTCGCCCATGCGGAAAAGTTTTTGCGCATCGCCCATGTGCAACAAGGCAAGACCGGAATCGTAGGGGTAATACTCGGCGCGGAAGATGCCGGCCACGGTGAACTGCTTAAGACGCGGGATCATGCCGGCCGGGGTAACCTGGCCTTGCGGGGTGATCAGCGTAACCTTGTCGCCCATGCGCGCGCCCAGTTCATTGGCAAGCTGCCAGCCCAGAATCACGCGGAATTCGCCCGGCACCAGATTATCCAGCTTGCCTACGACCAGCTTCTGCGCCACTTCATTCACGCCGCCTTCCAGCACCGGATCAATGCCGCGCACCAGTGCGCCCTTCACCTGCTCGCCGTTGGTCAACAGCCCCTGACCGTAAACATACGGTGCCGTGGCGATGACATGCTCGGTCTGGCGGGCAATGTTTGCAGTCGGTTGCCAGTTCTCCAGCGTGCCGGTGGCGCCGGTGATCTGCACATGCGCGGCCATGCCGAGGATACGGCTGCGCACCTCGTCCTGAAAGCCGTTCATGACCGAAAGCACGATGATCAGCGCGGCGACACCCAAGGCAATGCCCAGGATTGAAACCATCGAGATGAAGGAAATAAAACTGTTGCGGCGCTTGGCACGGATATAGCGCAAGCCGATGAGAAGTTCGTACATGATGGGCTTCGGGATGCAGAGCCGGCAGTTTACCACGCAAGACAGGGTTACTGTTTGTTGCGGTGCATCAATGTTGCCGTGCTTATTCTTACACAGGGCAAGGCTAACACGTCGTAGAATGAGTCTCATGCGCTGCCATTTATTGATCCCCCATGTACTCTGGCCCAGCCAGGCCGAATCTGCCGAAATTACCGCCGGTTTAACGCTGCCGGCGTTTTCGCGGCTGGCCGGACGCGGGCAGCGCGAGTTATTTACCGCACTGCCTACCCGTGATTGGCTGGGGCAGGCGTTTGGACTGGGTGATTTCCCCTCCGCCCCGTTGACGCTGAAGTCGGCAGGTATCGATGAAGTTGCCGGCTTCTGGCTGCGTGCCGATCCGGTGCATCTATCCGTCAATCAGCGTGGAGCGGAACTGGCCGATCCCGCTGCGCTGGCGGTCACCCAGGATGAGGCCGCGCAATTGATTGCCGCGCTCAACCAGCAATTTGCCGATGATGGACTGCATTTCCTGGCCGCGACTCCGGAGTGTTGGTTGCTGCGAGTGCCGGAACGCCCCGATGCCGCGTTTGCCCCGTTGGCGTCGGTTTACGGGCGCAACATCAACGAATTTTTGCCGCAAGGTCGCGAAGCCGTACGCTGGCATCGCCTGATCAATGAAATCCAGATGCTGCTTTACGGGCATCCGGTAAACGATAAGCGGGCGGGGCAGGGCAAGCCGCTGGTCAACAGCCTGTGGCTGTGGGGCGGCGGAACATACCCGCTGCCGGCTGTTTTGCAGAAGCCGGCAGAGGTCGTGCTGGGTAATGATCCGCTCCTGGCCGCGCTCTGCGAGCTTGCGGGTGTACAGTACGCCGCTGGCTCGAACGGTTTGTCCGCAATGGGCAGCAAGGATACGTTGGCGGTGCTGGATGATTTGACGATGCCTGCGTTATGGCACGATGCCCTGGCTTGGCGCAATGCCTGGATGGCGCTGGAGCAGAACTGGTTTGCGCCGGCGCTGGCTGCACTGCGTACTGGCCGATTTTCTGAACTGATCATCACGTTGCCCGAAGCTGGCGTTAGAATGAAAGTATACCGAAGCGATCTTTGGCGAATCTGGCGCCGCCCGTGGTTGCCTTGATAGTACGCGTTCATTGTCGATTCCTGACTTATCAACCCCTATCTGATCTGCAAATAAATGCCCAAAATCCAAATTCGTGCCGTGCCGGATGAATTGCTTGCCGCCTTGACCGGCGTCGGTTTTTCGCCGCTTGAAGCGCGCCTGTATGCCGCGCGCGGCATCCGTTCGCGTACCGAGCTGGAGCACGAGTTCGTCAATTTGCTGCCCTTCAACTCGCTCAAGAACATCGCTGCAGCAGCAGTGCGCTTGGCCGATGCGATTGCCCGGCAGGAACGGATATTGATTGTGGGCGATTATGACGCCGACGGCGCCACGGCCACGGCGCTGGGGATGCGCGCATTGGCGGCCTTTGGCGCGCGCGTGGATTTTCTGGTGCCCAACCGGTTTGAATATGGCTACGGCCTGACCCCGGAAATCGTGGCCTTGGCCGCTACGCGTCAGCCGGATCTGATTTTGACCGTCGACAACGGCATCGCCAGCGTTGAGGGCGTCAAGGCCGCGCGGTCGCTGGGGATCGACGTATTGATCACCGATCACCATCTGCCCGGCGATGCGTTGCCCGATGCCCTGATCGTCAATCCGAACCAGCCGGGATGCACTTTTCCGTCGAAAAATCTGGCCGGCGTCGGCGTGATGTTTTACGTGCTGATGGCTTTGCGCGCTGAGTTGCGCACTCGTGGCGCATTTGTCCTTCGACCTGAACCCAATCTTGCGCAATGGCTGGATCTGGTGGCACTGGGTACGGTTGCCGATGTGGTCAAGCTCGATGCCAACAACCGCATCCTGGTCGAGCAGGGCTTGAAGCGCATGCGCGCTGGCCGCGCCTGTGCCGGGGTGATGGCGCTGTTTACCGCCGCCGGGCGCAAGTTTTCCAAGGCGGCGTGTTTCGATCTGGGATTTACCCTTGGTCCGCGCCTGAATGCAGCCGGGCGGCTTGATGACATGAGTCTTGGCATCGCCTGCTTGCTGGCCGACAATGAAGCCGTGGCGCTGCCGCTGGCACATGAACTCGACCAGATGAACCGTGCACGGCGTGAAATCGAAGCCGGCATGCGCGACGAAGCCGAATCGATTCTCGCCACCCTGGAAGTCGAGCGCGATTACAGCATCTGTCTGTATCGCGCCGATTGGCATCAAGGGGTGATCGGCATTCTGGCTTCGCGCGTGAAAGATAAATTCCACCGGCCGACACTGGTCTTTGCCGAGGGCGGCGACGGCTTGATCAAGGGTTCCGGGCGATCAATCCCGGGCTTGCATCTACGCGATGCGCTCGATCTGGTTTCCAAGCGTGCGCCGGACTTGATCCTGCGCTTTGGCGGCCATGCGGCGGCGGCCGGGCTGACCTTGCGCGCCGAGAATTTCGCGGCATTCGCCAGCGCTTTCGAGGCGGTTTGCCGTGAGTGGATGACCGAGGCGCACCTCGATCGGGTGATCGAAACCGATGGTGAATTGCCGACGGAATTCTTTGCGCTGGAGGTGGCTGAAAAACTGGAACGGCAGGTGTGGGGGCAGGATTTTCCGCCGCCGTTGTTCCAGGGACGGTTTCGCGTGGTCGAGCAGCGCGTGGTGGGCGAGCGTCATCTGAAGCTCAAACTTGCCAATACGGATGGTCAATTGCTCGATGCCATGCGCTTCCAGTCGGCCGAGCCGCTGCCGGCGCATATTTCGGCGGTCTACAAGGTTGGTGTCAATGAGTTCCGCAATGAACGTATTTTGCAATTACAGATCGAATACTGTGAATAAGTCGTGCGGCTTGTTCGGGAGTAACTGAGATGAGCGTGATCCTGAATTGTGTACAGGGCGACCTGCTAAGGCAGACCGATTGCGAAGCCATTGTCAATGCAGCCAACACGGCTTTGGAGCCTGGGGCCGGCGTCTGCGGACGAATCCATGCCGCGGCCGGATCCCGGTTGGCCGATTATTGCGAAACGCTGGGCGGAGTGGCCGTGGGCGGTGCGGTGATCACGCCAGGCTTTGCCTTGCCGCAACCTTGGGTGATCCATGCTTGCGGGCCGCGTTACGGATTCGACCATCCGGAAGAAGCCCTGTTGACCAGTGCTTACCAGACCGCTTTGCAGTTGGCTGATAAAAATGAAATTGTGCGCATTGCCTTTCCGGCGATCTCGACTGGAGTCTTTGGTTATCCCATGCAAGAAGCGGCCCGAATCGCGATTGCGGCAATCCGCGCTGAAGTGCCGCGTTTGCAGGTGGTGAAGGAGGTTCGGATGGTGTTGTACGATGCCGTGGCTTACCAGGTGTTCAGGGAAGCAATGCTGAAGGTTTGATGACAGTCTGCAATAACTGCGGAATAATGTTCGGAAAAGGAAAAGCAAAACGGGCACGATACACGGTGCCCGTTTTGCCAGCCTGATGAGGAGGGGAATCAGGCGGAGACGTTTGCGCCGTTGCTCTTGCGGGCAGCGGTTTTGACGGCGTCGGCCGTTGCCGTAGTGGCGGCCTTGACGGAAGCATCGGTAAATTCGGCAACTTGCTTGGCGGCCTTGGTCAGGCTGTCGACCGCAGCTGCAGTGGCTTGCACGGTGGATTTCATGGCTGCCACGGCAACATCGGAGCCTGCCGGTGCGGATTTCACGAAGCGGTCCAGACCGGAAACCACGCTTTTGTTGAAGGCTGTCGAGCGCTCTTCAATCAGTTGCGAAAATTCGCTTTGCGCTTGCGAAGTAATGCCATATAGGCTGCGCGAGTAGGCAACTGCGCTATCCATGGCGGCTTCGGAGAGTTCCTGGCGCAGTGCAAGACCGCCTTGAACATCCTTGACGCCGATGCTTGCCTTGGCGGCACGGGCGGTTTCTTCCAGGGCGCTTTTGGCTGTGTCTACTTGCAGTTTGACCAGGCGCTCGGTGGAATCGAGGGAAATACGGGCGAACCGCATGGCGGTTTCGATTTGTTCCGTAGCGAATTCGGCAAATTGTTGCTGTGCGTTAGTCATTTCGAATCTCCTGTTGCGGGTTAATGTTGGGCTGTATCTACTGGCTTGTGGCAAAATGCTGCTATGCACAAACTTTGAATTCATTCTGGTCGTGACGAATTGAAAAGTCAACAATTTTTTGTGCGTTGCAACAAAAAGGTAAATTTAGTCTGTTCCCATGTGCCCGGATATCCCGTGCTATAACGAAATTGTCTTGTTTTGGACCTCTGTCATGAACGCCGAAAAACGTGTCATCAAGAAATACCCCAACCGTCGTCTTTACGATACTTCCACCAGCTGTTACATCACGTTGGCCGATGTGAAACAACTGGTTCTGGACAGCGTGGATATCCAGGTATTGGATGCGCGTTCCGGTGAAGACCTTACCCGCAGCGTGCTGATGCAGATCATCATGGACGAGGAAGCGGGGGCGATGCCGATGTTTTCGCACGATGCGCTAACCCAGATGATCCGCTTCTATGGCAATGCCATGCAGGGATTGATGGGTAATTTCCTGGATAAGAACCTGCACCTGTTCATGGAAATGCAGGGCAAGGTGAACGAGCAGGCCAAGTCGGTGATGCAGGGTGATGCTTCGAGTTTTGCCAATCCTGGCCTGTGGGGCGACTTCATGAAATTCCAGGGGCCGGCACTGCAAAAAATGATGGGCGATTACCTGGAAAGCGGCGCCAGCATGTTCATGCAGATGCAGGAACAAATGAAAGAAAAGGGCCAAAGTTCATTTGGCGCCGAAGCCGAGCCGACGTCAGCGCCGGCACCGGAAAAGAAAGCCGAAGCCGCAGTTGAGCCTGATCCGGTCAAACCGCGTGCAAGCTCCCGGCGCAAACCGGCTACCAACTCTTAACAGGTTGATTTAGAATCGCATCCGGTTCTGATGGGCATGCCCTGCGGCATGCCCGTTTTGTTTTTGCGCCACTGCCAGGAGTCAGTGTTCGCACCGGAGAATAGTGATGCCCATTACCCCCAAAGTTGGATTCGTCAGCCTCGGATGTCCGAAGGCTGCCTCGGATTCCGAACAGATCCTCACCCAGTTGCGCGCCGAGGGTTACCTGATTTCCAAGACCTACGATGATGCCGATCTGGTCGTGGTCAATACCTGCGGTTTCATCGATAGCGCCGTGCAGGAATCGCTCGATGCGATCGGCGAGGCGCTCAAGGAAAACGGCAAGGTAATCGTGACCGGCTGCCTGGGTGCACGCGGCGACATGGTGCAGCAGGCGCATCCGAAGGTGCTGGCCGTGACTGGCCCGCATGCCAAGGACGAGGTGATGACGCATGTGCACGAGTACCTGCCCAAGCCACACGATCCGTTTGTCGATCTGGTTCCGCCTGCCGGCATCCGCCTCACGCCCAAGCACTTTGCTTATCTGAAGATTTCTGAGGGCTGCAACCACCGCTGCACCTTCTGCATTATTCCCTCCTTGCGCGGCGATCTGGTTTCGCGCCCGGCCAACGAGGTGCTGCGCGAGGCTGAACTCCTGGCGCAATCCGGCGTGAAGGAACTGTTGGTGATCTCGCAGGACACTAGCGCCTATGGCGTCGATGTGAAATACCGCACCGCTTTCCACAACGGTCGCCCGGTCAAAACGCGCATGACCGAGCTGGTGACCGAACTCGCCAAGCTCGGTCTGTGGGTGCGGCTGCATTACGTTTACCCCTATCCGCATGTGGACGAGGTGATCCCGCTGATGGCAGAAGGCAAACTGCTGCCGTACCTGGACATTCCGTTCCAGCATGCCAGTCCGCGCATCCTCAAGCTGATGAAGCGCCCCGGCGATGCCGAGAACGTGCTGGCGCGCATTCATAAATGGCGAGAAATCTGCCCGGATATCGTGCTGCGTTCGACTTTCATCGTCGGCTTTCCGGGCGAAACCGAGGCCGAATTCGAAGAGCTGCTGGCTTTCCTGGAAGAGGCCGAGCTCGACCGCGTGGGTTGCTTTGCCTACTCGCCGGTCGAGGGCGCCAAGGCCAACGAATTGCCCGATCCGGTGCCGGAAGAAATCAAGGAAGACCGCCGCCGTCGTTTCATGGAAAAACAGGCGCAGATCAGTGCGCGCAAGCTGGCGCGTCGCGTGGGGCAGGAAATGACCGTGCTGGTCGATGCCGTGAATCCGGTGATCAAGTTCGGCAAGCAGATGGGCACGCAGGTGCTGGCGCGCAGCTATGCCGATGCGCCGGAAATCGATGGTGTGGTGCGCTTCAAGGCCGGTAGCGGCCGGGTTTCTGTGGGCGACTTGGTGAAAGTGCGTATTATTGGCGCTTCTGAACACGATCTGGATGCGGAACTTCTTTGATGCTGGATGACAGTTTTGAACGCCGTTTCGGGGGCATTGCCCGCTTGTATGGCCGGGCGGCGTTGACGCGTTTCCGCGCGGCGCATGTCTGCGTGATCGGCGTGGGCGGGGTAGGTTCCTGGGCGGCGGAGGCGCTGGCGCGTTCGGCGATTGGCCATATCACCCTGATCGATCTCGACGATATCTGTGTATCCAATACCAACCGCCAGCTGCCGGCGCACGACGGCAATTTCGGGCGCATGAAAGTGGTCGCGCTGGCCGAACGCATCCGCGCGATCAATCCGGATTGCCGCGTGAACATGATCGAGGATTTCATCGCGCCGGAAAACTTCGACGAGCATTTGAGCCACGGTTACGACTACGTGATCGATGCGATCGACAGCGTCAAGACCAAGGCCGCGTTGATCGCCGCCTGCAAGGCGCGCAAGCTGCCTATCCTCATGGCAGGCGGCGCTGGTGGCCAGACTGACCCGACCCAGATTCGCGTCGAAGATTTGGCGCGAACCACGCAGGATCCGCTCGCCTCCAAGGTGCGCGCCAGCCTGCGTCGCGACTATGGCTTTCCAAGGGGCGAGAAAAAAATGGGTGTCGATTGCGTCTATTCGACTGAGCCTCTGGTCTACCCGCAGGCCGATGGCAGTGTCTGCGCCCAGAAGCCGCAAGGCGAGGGCGCGGTGCGGCTCGATTGCACCGGCGGCTTCGGCGCCTCGGTTTGCGTGACCGGCACTTTTGGTTTTGCCGCGGCCGCACATGTGTTGCGGGCGCTGGCCCGGAAAACCCAATGAGAATATTGCCTGTGTCGTTGATTGAATAACAAAAAGCTGCCCGAAGGCAGCTTTTTCGATTGTGCTATCAAACACGGATCAGTGGTTGCAGATTTTATCCGGTTCCGTGTTGAAGCCTTCTGCGCTCTCGACGAATTTGCCTTTCTTGGCCAGAAAATCGATCAAGGTAGCGGCATCCATGCCTTCCGCACTGCAGGTGTGAAAACGGGCCTCGGCGCCAAAGCGGCCGATAATGGCTTGCTCCAGGCTTTGACGGGTAAATTTGCCACCGCGTTCAAGCATGAAATGCATGACTTCGTGGCCATGGATGGATTCGCTCATGGTGGTGCCTGTATTGGGGTTGTGAGAATGAATGCCAATTACAGCATGTTTTTTGCGGAAAAATCTTGCTGCCGGTCAATGTGCGCAACGGGCGTACTTATTCACGCTTGAGGCTTTGCCGCAATCTGCCATGGCAGTATGATTGCTGCTTTCGAACAAGGAGGTCGTCATGATTACTGGGTTGTTTTCTGATTTGTCCGCGCAAAAATCGTTCTTGCCGGCCGCGGTTGTACGTGCCCTCGAAGTACTGCAACAACAAGATCTGAGCAAGCTGGAGCCGGGACGTTATGAAATCGACGGCGACAAGTTGTTTTACATGGTGCAGGACGCTATCCCGCGCATGCTGAATGCAAGCAAGAGCGAAGCGCATTACACCTACGCTGATATTCAGACGCCGCTCACCGCCCGCGAACGCTTGGGTGTTTCACTGCCGCAAGCCGGCCTTGAACCCAGCGATGACCGCCTTGAAGCCAATGACATTGCCTTCTATCCGGATCCGGCCAACGAATTCTTCATTGATCTTGATCCCGGTGCCTATGCCGTGTTCATGCCGGGCGAACTGCATCGCCCCTGCGTGGCCATCAGCGACCAGACCCCATACCGCAAGGTGGTGGTGAAGGTGCACCGCAGCCTGCTCGGTCTGTAATCTCTGCGCCTTGTTTTGAAGAAGCCCCGCATTGCGGGGCTTTAGGCTGCAAACAAAGTGGCAAGTATCCCAGATGGGCACGCTCGAGCAAGCTCGACCGATTTCACCATGTGCGGCAACCCGCAGCCTTCTTGGATTGATTCCCTCCATCCCCGCTTCCTCCTTCCGGAGGAAGAGCCTCGCTAACGCTCGATGTGCTGCACGATGGGATTTACCAGCAATCTGAAGCCCCGCCGTGCGGAGCTTCTTTATTTTCAGCGTCTAGCTGATGACTCTTTGCTTGAGGGTCAGCCCTTTCAGGAAATAGCGCAGAAACTGGTCGCCGCAGGGCCGGTAATTCTTGTGGCCGGGCTTGCGGAACAGCGCGCTGATTTCAGGGCGGGAAACGCTGAAGTCGGCCAGTTTCATCAGTGCCTCGATATCCTCTTCCTTGAGCATGAACGCCACCCGGAGTTTCTTGAGGATGACATTGTTGTCCAGTCGCATTTCTACGGCTTGTTCCTGGCCTGGTTCGGATGTTTTGGGGCCGCGTTTCTGAATGATCAGCCCATCCAGAAAAGCATTCAGCATGGCATCGTCGCAAGACAGATAGCCGGGCTCTTCTTCCTTTTTCATCATGCCGATGATCTCGGCTTTTTCGGCATGGCCGCCGCTGAGTTTGATCAGCTGCACGATGGCCGTATCGCTGATATCCATGGCATAGCGCAGGCTGCGCATCACGTCGTTATTGTTCAAGGGAAATCTCACTTAAAAGCATGGTGCGTATTATGCGTGTCCGGAGCGGTTCTGGCACGGATATGGATTGGGTGGGTTCTATCACGTACGCAGCCCGATCAGCTGGCCATCCCGGAACATCAGCAGCTCGCCCTGCTTGAACGGGATCCATTGTTCGTTGTCGGTCAATGGCTGGGTGGCTATCACAGCCACGCGGTCGTTCAGCGTGGTGACTTGCGAGAAATCCACGGCAAGATCGGCATCGGCCAGATGCGCAACGGTAAAGGGCGCCTGCCGGGTGATGTACCAGAGCTGGGTGCTGCAGTGGGCAAACAGCGTATCGTTCCAGCCCAGGAGGAAATTGAAAGTCCCGGATTGGGCTAGTAGCGCGGCCCACTGCTGCAGTCGCGGCAATAGTTCCTCGGCGCTGGGCGCGGCAGGATAGGTTTGGGCTATCTGATCAAGCAGCCAGCAAAAGGCCTGCTCGCTATCGCTGTTGCCGATGGGCTGAAAGCGTCGCGCACCTTGGTGATCGGGCAGGCTGGTCAGGTTGCCGTTATGCGCAAAGATCCATTCCTTGCCCCACAATTCGCGCCGGAACGGGTGGGTATTGGCGAGGCTTACCTTGCCTTGCGTCGCCTTGCGGATATGAGCGATCACACAGCGGCTTTTGATCGGGTATTCGCGCACGAAGCGCGCCACTTGCGAGGTGGCCGATGGCTGGTTGTCCAGAAACACCCGCCAGCCATCTTCCTCAAAAAAAGCAATGCCCCAGCCGTCGGCATGCTCGTCGGTCAAGCCGCCACGGCGATGGAAACCTTCAAAGGAAAACATGATATCGGTCGGGACATTGCAGTTCATGCCCAGCAATTGGCACATGGAGATACCTTTCGGATGCAAGACGGGGTTTGTCCTGCGCTACGTTGTTATTTTATTAGTCTCTGAGACAGAACCTAACTTTGTTCAGGTTTTTCAGCCACATTTTCCACATGGCCGCCGAACTCCTGGCGCATTGCAGACAGCATCCGGTTGGCGAAATCGCTCGCATCGCGCGAGCTGAAACGCGCGTAAAGCGCGGCGCTCAAGACCGGTACCGGTACGCCCTCATCAATTGCGGCGGCAATGGCCCAGCGCCCTTCGCCGGAATCGGAGACCCGGCCGGCATAGCCTGCGAGCGCGGGATCTGCGACCAATGCGGCGGCGGTGAGATCGAGCAGCCATGATCCGATCACGCTGCCGCGACGCCAGACCTCGGCGATCTCGGGTAAATCCAGCGGGTACTGGTAATGCTCGGGGTGGCGCAAGGGCGCAGTCTCTGCATCGGCAGTGCGGATTCGGCTGCCGGCATTGGCATTGCGCAGGATATTCATGCCTTCGGCGTAGGCTGCCATCAGGCCGTACTCGATGCCGTTGTGAACCATTTTGACGAAGTGCCCTGCACCGTGCGTACCACAATGCAGGTATCCCCGCACGGCCGTACTGGCGGAATGATTTCGCCCTGGTGTGGTGCTGGCGGCATCGGCTCCGGGCGTGAGCGTCTCAAAAATCGGCGACAGGCGCTGCACAATTTCGGGCTCGCCGCCGATCATCAGGCAATATCCGCGCTCCAGTCCTGCAATGCCGCCGCTGGTGCCCACATCCACATAGTGAATGCCGGCCGTCTGCAACTCGGCGCTGCGCCGGATATCGTCGTGGTAATGCGAGTTGCCGCCATCTATCACGATGTCGCCCGCCTGCAGCAGGGGAACCAGTTTTGCCAGCACTGGATCGACGAGCGCGGCCGGCACCATCAGCCAGATGGCGCAAGGTTTCGGCAGCCTTGCTACCAGCTCCTCCAGCGCCGCCGTGCCGATGGCGCCGTGTTCGGTCATTGCCGCAACGGCCCGGATGTCCACATCATGAACCACGCATTCGTGTCCGCCCTGAAGCAGGCGGCGCGTCATGTTGGCGCCCATGCGCCCCAAACCAATCATACCGAGCTGCATGTTGAATCTCCTTTCCAATGCTGAGCCACGACGAGGCAAGCAGGCTAGCCGCGGCAAGGCGTGCTGTTTCGGGCATGCATTTTTTACTATGGGCTCTGGACGGAAAAAGATACAGCCCGGACGGAGCCGGCTATCCGGTTGAGGAATAACGACAAATGATCGCAAGGTCTGCGGGCGAGCCAGAAATCGATCCATGCATGGCATCGCAGCGGGTTTTTCCACGTTCTCCCGTTCAATCTTCTTATCCCGGTCTACGCTCAAAATGTGGCATTGCCGTGTTGTCATGAATAACAACTGAACTTCAGCAGTGGCGGGTGGTTGGGGTATTTAAGAACCATTCTCAATAATTTCAGTCTGAACGGAATCGCGATTAATCAGCTGGACATGGCGCAAAGCGCTTCGCGTCATGACAAGGAGTCCGCAGATGGCAACGCCAATCCTGAATCTCGACGACCTGATCAGCCAGGATTACAAGCACGGCTTCTTTACGCAGCTGGAAGCCGATGCTGTGCCGCGCGGCCTCAATGAGGAGGTGATCCGGCTGATTTCGGCCAAGAAGGAAGAGCCGGAATTCATGCTGGAATGGCGACTCAAGGCGTACCGGCATTGGCTGACCATGACCGAACCGCACTGGGCGACTGTCAGCCACCCACCGATCGATTACCAGGCTATTTCCTATTACTCCGCGCCCAAATCGCGCAAGGAAGGCCCGCAGAGTCTCGCCGATGTCGACCCGGAGCTGCTGCGCACCTATGAAAAACTCGGCGTGCCACTCGAAGAGCGCGAACTGCTGGCCGGCGTGGCGGTGGATGCGGTATTCGACAGCGTTTCGGTAGCGACCACGTTCAAGGACAAGCTCGGCGAGCTCGGTATCATCTTTTGCGCCTTTTCCGAGGCGGTGCGCGAGCATCCGGATCTGGTGCGGCAATACCTCGGTTCGGTGGTGCCCTATACCGACAATTTCTTTGCCAGCCTCAACTCGGCGGTGTTTTCCGACGGCTCGTTCTGCTATATCCCGCCCGGCGTGCGCTGCCCGATGGAGCTCTCGACCTATTTTCGCATCAATGCCCGCAACACCGGCCAGTTCGAGCGCACGCTGATCATCGCCGACCGCGATGCTTACGTGAGCTACCTGGAAGGCTGCACCGCGCCGATGCGCGACGAAAACCAGCTGCACGCCGCCGTGGTCGAGCTGATCGCACTCGAAGGCGCACAGATCAAATATGCCACGGTGCAGAACTGGTATCCGGGCGATAAGGAAGGGCGCGGCGGCATCTACAATTTCGTGACCAAGCGCGGCGATTGCCGCGGCGCGGATTCGAAGATTTCCTGGACCCAGGTCGAGACCGGCTCAGCCATTACCTGGAAGTATCCGAGCGTGATCCTGCAGGGCGATAACGCGGTGGGCGAGTTCTACTCGGTCGCGCTGACCAACCATTATCAGCAGGCCGATACCGGCACCAAGATGATCCATCTGGGCCGCAATACGCGCAGCACCATCGTTTCGAAAGGTATCTCGGCCGGCCATGGCCGCAACGCCTATCGCGGGCTGGTGAAAGTCGCCGCCAGTGCCACGAATGCGCGCAATCATACCCAGTGCGATTCCCTGCTGCTGGGTGACCGCTGCATGGCTTCGACCTTCCCCTATATCGAGGTCAAGAACCCCACGGCCAGGGTCGAGCACGAGGCGAGCACCTCGCGCATCGGCGAAGACCAGCTGTTCTATTGCCAGAGCCGCGGCATCTCCGCCGAGGACGCGGTATCGATGATCGTGAACGGCTTCTGCAAGGAGGTGTTCAACAAACTGCCGATGGAATTCGCGGTGGAGGCGCAGAAGCTGCTGGGGGTGAGTCTGGAAGGCAGTATTGGCTAATGAGTAGTGCTTCGCCAATACCGGAACCATTCTGATGCCGTCGTCCCGGCGAAGGCCGGGACCCAGTGCCACGCGCACAAACTGGCTCTGCATTCCCTTCGGTCAGATTTCGGCCTTTGCCCCGAAGGAAATACCCTTGGGGTACGCCGGAATGACGGTGTTATTTTGGTAGCTTCATCAATTCAGAAGCACACCACTAGAACAGGTTCTTTGAGGTGTTTATAGATGCTTGAAATCCGCAACCTGCACGTCTCGGTGGACGGCAAACCTGTCTTGAACGGTATCGACCTGACGATACCCGCCGGGGAAGTGCACGCCATCATGGGGCCAAACGGATCGGGCAAGAGCACGCTGGCGTATGTGCTGGCCGGGCGCGAGGGCTATCAGGTGACGGCGGGCGAAGTGCGTTACCAGGGCAGCGACCTGCTTGCGCTTACACCGGAGGCGCGGGCGCGCGCCGGAGTGTTCCTCGCTTTCCAGTACCCGGTGGAGATTCCCGGCGTTGCCAATATCTACCTGCTCAAGGCTGCGCTCAATTCCGTGCGCAAGGCTTCTGGTCTAGCGGAACTGGATGCGATGGATTTTCTCGCGCTGATCCGCGCCAAGCTCAAGCTCATGGGCATGGACGAGGCGCTGCTGTACCGCCCGGTGAACCAGGGGTTTTCCGGTGGCGAGAAGAAGCGCAACGAGATCCTGCAGATGGCCGTGCTGGAACCCAAGCTGGCCATCCTGGACGAGACCGATTCGGGTCTGGATATCGACGCGCTCAAGGTCGTGGCCGACGGCATCAGCAGCATGCGCGATGCGCAGCGTGCGATCGTGCTGGTGACCCACTACCAGCGCCTGCTCGATTACATCGTGCCGGACCGGGTGCATGTGCTGTCGCAGGGGCGCATCGCGCGCTCCGGCGGGCCCGAACTGGCGAAGGAACTGGAGCGTCACGGCTATGGCTGGATCGATGCCGGCAGAAGCAGCCCGATGGGAGAAGGTCCATGAACCCGGAGGTGCGCGATCACTATCAAGCCGAATTTGCCCGCATTGCAACAAGGCTGCCGGGCGCCGAGGTGGCGTGGGTGCGCGCGGCCCGGGCTGCGGCGCTGGTGCAATTCGTCGCGTTGGGTTTTCCGACCCGGCAGCAGGAAGGTTGGAAGTACACCAGTGTGACGCCGATCGAGAACAGCCGTTTTTCCCTGCGGCCCTCCGCCGCGCCGCGTGTCACGGCAGCGCAGGTCGCGGAGCTGGCCTTGCCCGGCGCACTGCTGCTGGTGTTCGTCGATGGCCGTCATGTTCCCGAGTTGTCTCCTCTCGATTTACTGCCCGAGGGGGTAAGGCTCACAAGCGTGGCCGAGGCGCTGGCGCGTGATCCGGAACCGCTGCGCATGCTGTTGGAGGGCGCCGTAGGTCTCGAAGCCACGGGCTTTGCGGCGCTGAACGCGGCGTTTCTGGCGGACGGTACTTGTCTCTATCTGGCCGAGGACGTGGTGCTCGATGCGCCGATCCAGCTGCTTTTCCTGGCGAGCGAGCCCGGTATCGCCACGCATTGCCACAACCTGATCCGTGCCGGAACGCGCAGTTCTGCGGTTGTGATCGAGCATCATGTGGGCCTGGGCGATGAGGCGTATTGCACCAACTGCATCACCGATATTGCCCTTGCCAGCGGCGCGCAATTCACGCACCACAAATTGCAGCAGGAAAGCGCCAAGGCGTTCCATATTGCCGCTGTCCGGGTCAAGCAGGGGCAGGACAGCCGCTTTCACTCGGGTTCGTTTGCCTTGGGCGGTGGCCTGGTGCGTGTCGATATCCATGTCAGCCTCGATGGCGAAGGCGCCGAATGCGTACTGGACGGCTTGTACCTGACCAGTGGGCGGCAGCATGTGGATCACCATACCTGCGTCGACCACGCCGTGCCGCGTGGTACCAGCCACGAATTCTACAAAGGCATTCTGGATGGCGCATCGCGTGCGGTATTCAACGGCAAGGTGATCGTCCGCCCCGATGCACAGCAGAGCGATGCTTTCCAGACCAACTGCAACCTGCTGCTGTCGGAAAAGGCCGAGATCGACACCAAGCCGCAGCTGGAAATCTTTGCCGATGACGTGAAGTGCGGTCACGGCGCGACGGTGGGCCAGCTCGATCCGGAGCAGATTTTCTACCTGCGTTCACGGGGCTTGGACGATGCCGCCGCGCGCGGCTTGCTGACCTTTGCCTTTGCCGCCGAGGTGATCGAGCGGATGCCGCAAGCGGCGCTGAAGCAGCGCCTGGAAGCGCTGTTGCGTGGACGTTCGCCCGACGCGGTCAAGGAGTTGCTATGAGCCTGCATCTGCCCGATGCGCCGGCTGGACTGGATGTGATGCGCCTGCGTCAGGATTTCCCGATCCTGTCGCGGCAAGTGCACGGCAAGCCGCTGGTGTATCTCGACAACGCGGCGACCACGCAGAAACCGCAGTGCGTGATCGACTGCGAGGCGGATTACTACGCCCGCTTCAACGCCAACATCCACCGTGGCGTGCACCAGTTGAGTCAGGAAGCGACTACGGCCTACGAGGCCGCGCGCGACACGGTGCAGCGCTTCATCAATGCAGCGCAACGCGAAGAGATCGTGTTCGTGCGCGGCACGACCGAGGCGATCAACCTGGTCGCGGCAAGTTTCGGCCAGCGCCTGCAGGCCGACGATGAAATTCTGATCACGGAGATGGAACACCACTCGAATATCGTTCCCTGGCAGCTGTTGTGCGAGCGTAGCGGTGCCCTGCTGCGTGTGGCGCCGATCGACGATACCGGGGAGCTGATATGGGAGGAATTCGGGCGCCTGCTGAATCCGCGTACCCGGATTGTTTCGGTCACGCATCTTTCCAACGCGCTGGGCACGATCAACCCGCTCAAAGAGATCATCGCGCTGGCCCATGCCCAAGGCGCGATGGTGCTGGTGGATGGCGCGCAGGCGGTGGCGCATCTTGCCGTGGATGTCCAGGCGCTCGACTGCGATTTCTACGTGTTTTCCGGACACAAGCTCTACGGGCCCACCGGTGTCGGCGTGCTTTACGGCAAGATGGCGCTGCTGGAGAGCATGCCTCCTTACCAGGGCGGCGGCGACATGATCAGTCAAGTCACCTTTGCCCGGACCACCTACCAGAACCCACCGTTCAAGTTCGAAGCCGGCACACCCAATATTGCCGGCGGGATTGGTCTTGGCGCCGCGATCAATTATGTGGACGGGATCGGGCTGCCTGCCATTGCGTCCCATGAAACCGGATTGCTGGCTTATGCCTCTCACCTGGCGGGGGCGCAACCCGGTATGCAGCTGGTGGGCACCGCGCGCAGCAAGGCCAGCATTCTTTCCTTTGTACTGGAGGGCGTTCATCCGCATGACGCGGGCACCATCCTTGATCATGAAGGCGTGGCGGTGCGCACCGGCCACCACTGCGCGATGCCGGTGATGGCGCATTTCGGCGTGCCGGCCACGGTGCGCGCTTCGTTTGCACTCTACAACACGCGCGCTGAGGTGGATCAGCTGTTCCTGGCGCTCCACAAAGTATGGGAGGTCTTCGCCTGATGTCCGATCTGCGCGAGCTATACCAGGAAATGGTGATGGACCACGGCCGCCGCCCGCGCAATTTCGGACCGTTGCCAGAAGCCAATCACCATGCCGAAGGCTTCAATCCCCTCTGTGGCGATCGCTTGACGTTGTATCTCAAGATCGATAACGGAGTGATCAGCGATCTGCGCTTCGAGGGTTCCGGCTGCGCGATTTCCACCGCATCGGCCTCGTTGATGACAGAGGCGCTGAAAGGCAAAACCGTGGCCGAGGCCGAGGCCCTGTTCGCTGGTTTTCATGCGCTGGTGACGGGCGGTGAGGAAACGTCCGTTCCATTGGGCAAGCTCGAAGTCTTGGGTGGGGTGCGGGAGTTTCCGGCGCGGATCAAGTGCGCCACGCTGGCTTGGCACACCTTGCAGGCTGCGCTGCGTGATGAAACCGGGCTGGTCAGTACGGAGTAGCGGGCAATGGACAATTTGAACGGGGCAAATGCGCTTGATCTATCCAGTGCCCGGGATGGCGGGCTTGAAGAAAAGGTCATTACCATGTTGCGCACCATCTACGACCCGGAAATCCCGGTCAATATCTACGACTTGGGGCTGATCTACAACCTGGAGGTGGAAGAAGAGGGTGGCCATGTACAAATCCAGATGACTCTGACCGCGCCGGGATGCCCGGTGGCGCAAACCTTTCCGCAAGTCGTGGCCAATACGGTCGGTGAGGTGGAGGAAGTCAACAGCGTTGAGGTTGAACTGGTCTGGGATCCGCCTTGGTCCGTGGACAGGATGAGCGAGGCCGCTCGCTTGCAATTGGGAATGCTGTGAAATGGATGCTTGGATCGATGTTGCACTTGAAGCGGTTTTTCCGGATGGGACGTGCCGCCGGCTGGAGGTGGGCGGGCGCCCGGTGGCGGTATTCAATATCGACGGTGCTTTTTATGCCATCGAGGATCTTTGCAGCCATCAGGAGGTGAACCTCTCCGAGGGCGAGCTGGACGGCCTGACGATCATCTGCCCCGGCCACGGCGCTCGCTTTTCGCTGGTCACCGGCGAAGCGCTGTCGCCACCTGCCTATGAGTCTGTCTTAACCTTACCGGTCAGAGTTAAGGATGGGGTAGTTCAGGTTTGCGATGACCAGTTCTAAATCTTGACCGGCCGTTTCCAGCGTGGTTCCCGGCCTGCATTGGATGCCGGGTCAGTTCGCGTCAACTGGCGGGGTGTTTGCCGGTGTGGCGGCCCGACCGATCACGCTCATGGCTTTCCACTTGCCGCTGACCATGCGCCGATAGAACAGCGCGGCCCGCAACATCCAGTCGATGAACATGCCCATCCATACCCCCATGATGCCAAATCCGAGTGCAATGCCCAGGATATAACCCATCACGATCCGGAACAGCCACATGCCGGCCATGGTGGCCCACATGGCAAACCGGGCATCGCCCGCGCCTTTCAGTCCGGCCGGAATCACAAAAGATGCCGACCAGAAGCACATGAACAGGCAGTTGAGCTGGATGATGTGCGTGGTGAGTTGAACGATATCCGCATCGCTGCTGAACATGCGGGCGAGCCAATAGGACAGCGGCAGGGTGATCAGCCCCAGCGCCGTTGTGCAAAGCGTGCCGAGCTTGACGATATAGCGAAACGTGCGTTCGGCCTCGTTGATATCCTGGCGCCCCATCGCTTGGCCGACCATCGTGGTCAGGGTGGTTTGCAGGGCCAGCCCGGGCAGGTTCATATAAGCCACGACGGAAGAGGCGAAGGTGTTGGCAGCAAGGGCGACGGTCCCCATCCCGGCGATGAAAACCTGGGTGATGATTTTGCCGCCATTGAAGAGCAGGGATTCCGATCCCGACGGGGAGCTGATGCTGAAGATCGAACGTTGAATGCCCGGATCAAAGCGGAATTTGCGCAAGTTTTTCAGCCGGATGACTGAAACGCCGCGCCAGATGATCAGGATGGCAAGCAAGGTGCCGATGCCGCGCGCGAGCGTGATGCCGATGGCTGCGCCACGCACGCCTTGTCCGTCGATATCGATGCTGAAGTGAATGTTCTTTACATGCAGGCCGTAGATCAGGACATAACCCAATACGATATTGAGTATGTTCATCAATACGTTGACCTTCATCGGTGTCTTGGTGTCTCCCGCGCCTCGCAGGCAGCCCCAGATCACCTGGGTAATGGCCATCAGCGGATAACCGATCAAGGTGATGTTCAGATAGGTCTGCATCGCACTCATGACGGCCGGCTCGGCCTTGCCGTAGAGCATGTGCAATATCCAGTCGCCCAAGATCCAGATCAGGATCGCCGAGGCGGTTGAGATAAGGGTGTTGGCGACCAGTGCTTGTTTCACCGCTTCGTTGGCCATGCGGATATTGCGCTGGCCGATATATTGCGCCACCACCACCGTTGCGCCGATCGACAAGGCGGCGAAAAAATTGATGAAGATGACGTTGATCGAATCGACTGCGCCGGTGGCGGCACCGGCTTCGCGGCTGATGCGCCCGGCCATGATGGTGTTGACGATGCCAAGCAGGATGAAAAAGGATTGCTCGGTGAGGACGGGCAGCGCGAGCCGGAGGACATCGCGTCTGATTTCAAATCGCATGATAGTTGCCGGTAAATGCCGGCTTGAGGGCAAGGCTAATGGATCAGCATAGCAAGCCGACTGCGGCTCGGCTTGTAGAAAAGCGACACGCCAAACGTGATTAGTGCAACGGGATGTCCAGGCGCCCGGTTTCTGCCAGCTCCCGAATCTTGCGGATGCTGTCCGTATCCATCTGCCGCCACATTTCCTGCAGGTAGCCGACCAGCTGCAAGGCTTCCGGATCATTCGGTGTGGGTGTTTCATAACTGAAGCGCACAAACAGATCGTTGGCCGTGGGTTCTTCGATTTGCACGCGCAACTTGCCGCCGGCGTGCTGCTCGCCGGGTTCGGTATCGTGCAGCAGGCTGAATCCCTCCTGCAAGTGAATGCGCTCGCGCACCAGCATGTTGCCGAAATTAACCTCGCGCCAGAGCAGGGTAGCGGTACGTTCGAGGATGGTCACACTTTCGATGTGCTGGTTGAATAGTTGTGGCGATTCCGCCTTGAGCAGCAATCCCTGCCAGAGTTGGGCGCGGGTGATGACGGGCGTGAGCAGGTTGGTCAGATCGTTGACGGCAACAAGGTGTTCGTAGTGCATGTGTTTCTCTGTCTTAGATAGCGCCGGCGGGCGGCTGAGAAGCCGAGCTTACCACTTGATAGACCGACCCGTCCGCGGACGAGCGCGAGATGCAAAGCTCGGCGCGCCTCAATTGCCACGCCAGCGCGGGCTCGATTGGCGCCTCGATCTGGGCCGCTTTGCGTAGCAAGGTGATGTGCGGGCGGAACAGCCGGTTGTCGAAAACAATGTCACTGTCTTGCAACCCGGCGCGCAGTTGTGTGACCCATTCGGCCAGTGATTCCGGCACGCTGGCGCTGCCGGCCCAGACAATGCCGCCATTCACAAAAGTCCCCAGGGTATCCAGATTCAGCGTGCATTCCAGCGCGGGCATCCGGTTCAATATGTCCAGAATCGTAGGGATGGACGCCGTGGGCGTTTGCCCGAGAAACGTTAGCGTCAGGTGCAGATTGGCTGCCGGCATGCAGCGTCCGCCCAGCAGGGCATGCTGGCGCCGGGCAAGCCGGTGCAGCGCCCGGCCTAGTTCGGGCGGCGGGAAGCAGGCGATGAAAAGGCGTTGATTTTCCGGCATTTGTGAATGTTACAATCGAGCGGCATGGAGATAAAAGCCCGTCCGCCGGGCTACACGAAAAGGATAAGCAATGACCGTCATCCAACAGAGCGATCTCATCGAAAGCATCGCCGACAGCCTGCAATACATCAGTTATTACCATCCCATCGATTACATCAAAGCACTCGGCGAAGCCTACGAGCGTGAAGAAAGCCCCGCCGCCAAGGATGCCATCGCCCAGATCCTGACCAATAGCCGCATGTGCGCCGAAGGCCACCGGCCGATCTGCCAGGATACCGGCATCGTGACCGTGTTCGTGCGCGTCGGCATGGACGTGCGCTGGGACGGCGCCACAATGTCGGTCACCGACATGATCAACGAAGGTGTGCGCCGCGCCTATCTGCATCCGGACAACAAGTTGCGCGCCTCGGTGCTGGCCGATCCGGCCGGCAAACGCGCCAACACCAAGGACAATACGCCGGCGGTGATCCATTACGAGATCGTGCCGGGCAATACCGTGGAGATCGACATTGCGGCCAAGGGCGGGGGTTCGGAAGCCAAATCCAAGTTCGCGATGCTCAATCCGTCCGATTCGATCGTCGACTGGGTGCTCAAGACCGTGCCGACCATGGGTGCTGGTTGGTGCCCGCCCGGCATGCTCGGCATCGGCATCGGTGGCACCGCCGAGAAGGCGATGATCCTGGCCAAGGAAGCGCTGATGGAGGAAATCGACATCCACGAACTGATCGCGCGCGGCGCGCAAACCCGTGCCGAAGAATTGCGCATCGAGCTGTATGAAAAGGTCAACGCGCTGGGTATCGGCGCGCAGGGCCTCGGTGGCCTGGCGACCGTGCTCGACGTGAAGATCAAGGATTTCCCGACCCATGCCGCCAACCTGCCGGTCGCCATGATTCCCAACTGCGCCGCCACGCGCCATGTGCATTTCGTGCTCGACGGCAGCGGCCCGGCGCAACTGGAAGTGCCGAAACTTGAGGACTGGCCGCAGGTGACCTGGGCGCCCTCGGCCAGCTCGCAGCGCGTCGATCTCAACACGATTACGCGAGAAGACGTCGCGAGCTGGAAGCCGGGTCAGACCTTGCTGCTCAACGGCAAGCTGCTGACCGGCCGCGATGCCGCGCACAAGCGCATGACGGATATGCTCAATCGCGGCGAAAAGCTGCCGGTGGATTTCACCAACCGCTTCATCTACTACGTCGGCCCGGTCGATCCGGTGCGCGACGAAGTGGTCGGCCCGGCCGGCCCGACCACGGCCACGCGCATGGACAAGTTCACCCGGCAGATGCTGGAGCAAACCGGCTTGCTCGGCATGGTCGGCAAATCCGAACGCGGTCCGGAAGCGATCGCCGCAATTAAGGACAACAAAGCGGTTTACCTGATGGCGGTCGGCGGCGCGGCTTACCTCGTCTCCAAGGCGATCAAGGCGAGCCGCGTACTGGCCTTCGAAGACCTGGGCATGGAAGCGATTTACGAGTTTGATGTGGTAGATATGCCGGTCACCGTGGCGGTGGATAGCCTCGGCACCTCGGTGCATGCCATCGCCCCGAAAGAGTGGCAAGCAAAGATTGGCAAGATTCCTGTATCTATCTCATAACTAGGGGTTGCCAGCTCGGGGAGTGTTGGGTATTATTCGGCCTCCTTTGCGGAGAGATGGATGAGTGGTTTAAGTCGCACGCCTGGAAAGCGTGTATAGGTTAATAGCCTATCGGGGGTTCGAATCCCCCTCTCTCCGCCAAGTATCAAACTAGCAACACCTAGCGTCACCCACAGAAACCCTGATAAAGCATAGCTTTACAGGGTTTTTTGTTGTTCATAGCCAACCCTCGGCAACGTGAGTAACAACATCGGATTGCGAGTAACAATGTGAGTAACTATAGTGACTCATGGAAAAGTTACTCACACGGTGAACGCCATGAAGCTGACTGACCCTATCCTCAAGGCCGCTAAGCCTCAGGACAAGCCTTACCCCTTATCGGATGGCGAGGGTTTGGTTTTGTACGTTCAGCCGACTGGAGCGAAGTGGTGGCGTTACCGTTACCGCTTTGCCGGCAAGGCCAAGATGATTTCCCTTGGCGTCTATCCTGATGTCACCCTCAAGGCCGCCCGAACCGAACGCGACCGCCTGCAAGCGCTACTCAAGCAAGGTATTGACCCCTCCCAGAACCGGCAGGAAGAAAAGCTGGTTGCCAAAATCTCCGCAGAAAACAGTTTTGAAGCCGTGGCGCGACTTTGGTGGGCAAGCTGGAAAGAAGCACGTACCGAGCGCCATGCACATTATGTGTTGCGCCGACTGGAGGCCGACGTGTTCCCGGTGATCGGCGCAAAGCCTGTGACCGACATTACCGCGCCGCTGCTGCTGATGACGGTCAAGAAGATTGAAGCTCGCGGCGCGCTGGATATCGCCAAACGCGCACTTGAAACCTGCGGGCAGATATTGCGCTATGCCGTGGCCCACGGTCTGGCCGAACGCAACCCGGCCGCTGACATCAAACCTGCCGATGCCCTGAAAGCCCGCAAGAAAACCAACTATGCCCGCCTGAGCGCCAAGGAACTGCCGGAGCTGTTACGCCAGATCGATCTGTACGATGGCCAGCCGCTGACGCGCTTGGCGCTGCAACTGATGGCGCATACCTTTGTCCGAACCAGTGAATTGATTGGTGCCCGCTGGGAAGAATTTGATTTGGCCGCCAAGATATGGCGCATTCCCGCCGAGCGTATGAAGATGGATACCGAACACATCGTCCCGCTCACCACGCAAGCCCTGACCATCATCGAAGCGATCAAGCGCATATCAGGCGGCGGCCATCTGCTGTTCCCGAACGAGCGTGGCAACGGCAAGGCGATGAGCAACAACACCATCCTGTATGCCCTGTATCGCATGGGCTACCACAGCCGCATGACTGGCCACGGCTTCCGGGGCATCGCCAGCACGATTCTGCATGAGCAAGGCTATCCCCATGAACACATCGAGCTACAGCTTGCCCATGCACCGCGCAATGCTGTGTCGGCAGCGTACAACCATGCCAAGTACCTGCCGCAACGTGCTCAGCTTATGCACCACTGGAGCGGCTACTTGGATGCAATTAAAACCGGTGCACAAGTGGTTCAGTTTAAGGCGGCATAGCGTAATCGTGGCTGGCCCTATCCCAAACGCGAGAGTGATACAGGCGTTCTGAACCGGCTACGGTGGCAATCTCTTCGTAAATGTAAGTCCAAAAAAGGGGAGAAATTGATAGTGATTGATCCAGATAAAGAAGCTGAACAATTCATCAGCTTGCGCGAGACGCTTGAGCTGATTGCCGAGGCACGGCAATGTGATCCTCAGCAGGCGGCGCAATGGCTGGCACGGAACTGCGCGCCCGTTTTTAACAAACTCAAAACTTATGATCCGGTGAAGGGGCTGGTTGATCTGCGATGGGATGGCTCGTATTACAACCAGAATTCCGATGGCTCAGGTATTGATGCCCTGGACCGACTGGCGCGGGAAGGCACTTACCACGTAAACGAAGACCGGTTCACTTCGGAGAACGATGATGACATCCCGTTCTGACTACATGCATGACTGCGACCCGGTATTTGACCGTATCGGTTTTGACCGTGATGAAATCATGCCAATTATCCGCACTTTGCAGACCAGCACCGGTTATTTTGATGTCAGCGGGCAAAGCTATAGCACCCCGGCGCTAGAGCTACAGCGACGCTACATACAAGCCTTATGGTCCACATTTGATCCTGAGGAGCCCGCCAGCGCACCCAGCAAGGAAGAAGGGCTACGCTGGCTGAAGGAAGAAGCTGCTCGCATGGATATCAGCCTTTCATTAAATATCTTGGAAGCCATTGAGCTGATTGTCCGGCATCCGGCAGCCAGAGCAGGGGCTTCTCGCAAACGGGTACCCACCCGTTAAACCCTAGCATTGGCGCGGCCTTAGCTCTAAACGATCCCTCTTAAACTTGGCAACGGGTAACCACCCGTTGCTATTGCCTACCCACCCGTTCAACGCGGTTTTCTTGTGTTTTTATCGATGTACGCACAGGGAGACGCAGCAATGGCTAAGAAAAGTAACCACAATTTTCCTGATACCTTTCCGACTGTTGGCATGAGCCGCTGGGGGCAGTTCCAGCCGTTTTCGCCCATCAGCAAGGAACGCTTCCGCCAACTTTCCAAGCAAGGCCTCGCACCTCAGCCGGTACGCTTGGGCATCCGCTGCACGATGTATCACAACAGCGAATTGCATCGCTGGCTCGCCGATCCGGTGAATTACCGTGCCGATGCTGTGCAATCCGATGTGGTGCAAGGGGCTGAATAATGAACCCGTCCATCATTACCGGCCAACGCTTTACCTTCGTGCGCGAGGTGACGCATGACTAAGAGCGCAAAGGCGGCTTTGGCCGATGCCAAGAACGCGCGTGAAGCCGGCACTTTTTTCCCGCTGACCACGGTTGTATTGCAATCACCGGAATTTGCATCGCTCAGTCCGTATGCCGTCAAGTTGCTGTTCGACATGTTGGCGCAATGGTACTTGGGAAATAACGGTTATTTGTCGGCATCGTGGACCTTGATGAAGGATCGTGGCTGGAAGAGCAAGGCGACACTGGCAAAAGCGTTGAAAGAACTGGAAAACGGCGATTGGATCATCCGCACTCGCCAAGGAGGGAGGCACATGACGACGTTGTATGCGGTTACGTTCCACCGTATCGATGATCACCATCGTGGTAAGCCGCTCGATGTGGCAGCCACCCGCAGGCCCCTGGGGACTTGGCGCAAGACGATGCCTCCGCTGCGGAAAATTACAAAGCCTGCCCCGCCACGCGGGGCAATTATGGAGGGACTGACCCTGCAGGCGGGGTGAACACCAAAAATTACGTATCGATTGCCCCGCCAGGTGGGGCAATCAAGCCAATTGGGTGGTTTCTATTACCCCGCCAGCTGTACACCTCTTTAGAAGTTACCATCTGCTGTGACTTTGGAATGATGCGTAATGTATTAAATACGGGTTAACCAAATGATTTCGAATAATCTCAGGAGTTAAAAAACATGGGCGGATTCGGTAGCGGCAATCACGGCAGCGGCGGCGGTACTGTCAACCACCACCGGTCCATCGACGTGCGCCGTTTTCAGCGTGAAAAGTTATTGCAACCCGGCGACTTCGGCTGGCAGTGGTCGAACGATGGGGGGCGACAGGCCAGCATTATCGTCCACTGCCAAGCGGACAGCCTGGTGCTGGAATACCGGTTGCGCTTGCCTGGTGTAGATTGGCAGCGTATTGAGGAAGCCATTCCGTTAGATTCCACGCCCTGTCACTTGGGCGGGCATCGCCACTGGTTCCGTTGCCCCGGCGAAGGCTGCGGACGGCGTGTGGCCAAACTCTATCTGGGTGAGCGTTATTTTGTCTGCCGGCATTGCCTCAAGCTCGTCTACCCGAGCCAGCGCGAATCCGTGATCGATCGGATTAGCCGCCGGACCGGCAAGATCCGAGAACGGTTGGGCTGGGAAGCGGGTCTGCTGAACGGGCATGGCCCAAAACCCAAATGGATGCGCTGGCGCACATACGAGCGACTGATGGACCAACATGACGAACTGGTCGCCCACTTTTATCAGAATGTGGCAAAACGGCTCAAATTTTCAGTACGGACCGAGTTGTAATTGATGTGAAGCCAAGATCGGCAAGATGGCGTCTAGCCTCGTTGCTGGGATGGCCGCAATGGAGTGATTACCTGTCGTAGACGAGAAATTCATTTTGAATGGCCACTTCGATCTTTTTTCCTACGACGGGTCCGTGCCCACTTCGGCCGTTGAAGGCAGCGTGAGTGGGACGGCAGGTATCTGAGTGGAGCGACCCGATGAACCGGCTTTCGTTTTTATAGGCCCGGATAGTTTATCGCCTACATTACGATGCTCGTCAGGGGCGGAGTGATGAACGAGCAATGGACGCCCGAGATGGCGCGGGTGACAGGCGTTGTTTGGGGCTGGCCTTCCGGCGCGGGCTCTATCATCGCTACGCGCGCTGAATATGTGCGGTCGTTCATGTTAGGAACAGTTGCGCCCTCTTAGGCGCATTCACTTTCCACCCGTCCCGTCGTAAAAATCTGAGAAAATCGTCATCCAAGAAAAGCAACGGCGGCAAGGAGATCGATTTGTTTAATCTACTAGTGCAATTCAACCCTTGGGGCGCAGGGCGAGCCACAATTCCGGTTGGTCGGTTGTTTGAATACACCAACGACGACGTCGCTGCATCCTTTCGCGACGGTGATCGGATCGCCCTCGACCGCCTTATCCGCCTGCCGTGCGTTTTCATGGAAGAAGGCGTTGACGATCAGCTGGCCCGGGTCGGGACAATTACGCATGCTCTGCTTACCGGGCGGGACATTGCCATCGAATACACCTTCGATATGGATATCCCGCCCCTCCTGAACAGCGCGATTTTCGCGAACAGGATCGATTTCGATATACCTCATGACTCCGAGTTCTCTCGGAGCCATTGGGCCGTAAAGGATGTAGACCTTTATAGGGTTCTTATCCGAAATACGCAGTCGCGCCGGCAGCGCCCTACCGTATTCAATATCACGGAGCATGAACGGATCGAACCAAGGTTGCTTTCGGCCATGATGCCGTTTGACGCACCCTTCACGCCTGTTTATGAAACCCTTAGACAGACTGCGGAAAACGTCGGGCTTCGTTGCCGTCGCGCTGACGATATCTGGGAAAATCCCGCGATCATTCAAGATATCGTCTCCCTGATCGACCGTTCGCGCGTTGTCATCTGCGATTGCACAAACCGCAATCCGAACGTGTTCTATGAAATCGGCATAGCCCATACTTTGGGCCGCGAAGTTATTCTCATCACCCAGAACGCCAACGACATACCGTTTGATCTCCGCCACCTTCGCTATGTACCGTACCTGAATAATGCAGAGGGCCGCCAGGTCTTAGGTCAAACGCTCCAGCGACGCTTGGAAGCCATCGTCGAGGGCTAGTAAGCGCCCCACGCCTTCGAAGACGCGCCCTTGGTCTGTTGGTCGTGCTCTTCCAGCAAAAAGGTGAGATAGCTGCGCGCGAGGTTGCAGTACAGACGCGCTTCGTGCTGCTGGATTGCGATGCCCTCTTTGAGATCGGTTCCGTGACGGACCCCGCCTCCCGTCGGTGATGAAAGGTAGCCGTGCAAGGTCGTCATCCAGGTCATAATATTTTCCTGCGCCTTGCCCCGCTCCCGCTTTTTTATCTCGTTAATGATAGGCCCGAAATACTTCCCCTGAATCGTCACCGTGTCCTCGCCCAAGCCCCGAAATGCTGTCGTGATCGATTCCAGAAGGAAGAGGATTTCTTGGACCGCGCGCCGGCCCTGACCAGCATCGAGCAGCCGTTCTGATTCCGCCAAGCACTCGTCAATAAGCGTGCGGGCCTGCTCATCCAGCGATGGCGCCTGACGTGGAACAGTGATCGGCGGATAGGCGCGCGTTGCGATTAAAGCGGGCGGTTGAATTTCATAGCCCGCATCATGCTCCGCCAGGATAGCGTTGATAATTTGGACGTCTGGCACGCCCAAGCCGGACTGTTCGAGATCTTCGCAGCAATTCCAAAAAGCCTCGATGAACACAGGCGCATTTTCAGCCGAGCTATCCATGAGCTGAGATAGATCGCTCCTCGCCCAATCCAGGCTGCTGCTTCGACCATTCCCGCCGAAGTGGCTTTTGCATTGCTCAACCACGCGCCATACATCACCCTGCGCCGCAATTTTTTCGATCAGATCGTAAAAATCACGGACAACGCCTTGCGGGGTAGGCCCCGGGCTTTTGAAACGCCACGATTTATCGTAGTTGAGCAATTTACTTGTCCTCGCGATCATCCAGGAATCCCCGCATCGACGACGAGACGGGATGTTAAATCAGCTTTGGCGATTGTAATTAGGTTGGTCAGTTCAGTTCTGTTCGAAGAAGGAGGTCGCTGCCAGCGCGTATCTTCACGGCAGCCGGCAAGGCGGCTGCGAGTCTACCAAATTCCGCATGAAGCCGGGCAGCGTCCGCTCGCCAACCTCTGCTCAATGACCGCCTCAGAGGAACAACGGTCACCTGAACGTCCAAATTCGTTGCGTGCGAATGACCGTTCATGGCCGGCACCTGCCACCAAGCGGAGTAGCACGACTGACAGCAATGGACGAACTTCCGTCAATCGTGTTCTGTTCGAATTTCCGGTGCCGGCTGTAAGCGCGGCAGCAGCATGTTGCTCGCAAGTAAAACATCGATCTTGATGGGTACATCGGACGAATGTGAGTAACTATATGAGTAGCATTTATTTGATTTAAAAATAAATAAAATAAAATCAATGCATTACATGAATATTATGAATCCCCCTCTCCCGCCAGTAAGTCCTTGATAGCAAGCATATTTGTTATCTGCCGTCAGAAGGCCCACACCGCGTGGGCCTTTTTGCTTTTCAGCTTTCTCTGTCTGCACCTTTCCCCCTATTTCACGCTCGGCACGGCCTGTTTTCTCTGTCCGGTATTTGGGCATTAAGAGTTTCCACTCATTCAGCGAGCTTCTGGATCTGTTTCGGTCGTGGAAAGCGCAATGGCGTGCATTGAATGCACGCCATCTGGAAATTTTCGCGCTCAATCTGTTCAGTGGTTATTTCATGGAAGATTCCACCCCGAGCAATCGCCGTTGCTCCTCCCAGCAGGCAGGCAAGGGCAGGGCCTTGAATAACGTGTGTGCCGTCAACGTTGCCGGCTGCGTTCCTGATTCAATCGCGGTCACGATATCCGGGGCGAGGAAGGCCACATAGATCATCTGCTGTACTAGGGGAGGGGAGAGCTGTTCGGACTGCGCAATCACCGAAGGCCCGATGCCCTCTGTCACCATGCGGCGGAACCAGCCGATCCCGCGTCGAACGAAATTCACCAAGCGCACATCGATGGCACCTGACTGGGTGCCCTGTTGTGTGGGGATGATCAGGCGTATCCCGAATCCACAGCGCCGGAAACGTACTGGCAGCGTTAGCGTGATGTCCGTGCCCGCGGACGCATCTCCAACCAGCGCCGATGGGTTCACCTTCACCGCAAGCTGATCCCGGCTTACCGTGACTCGTTCAATCAGCGCTTCGAGAATGGCGATCTGTTCTCGTGAACTACCTTGTGTCAGCGTATCCCTCAGCTGATTCGCCCGACGAATTGCCGCCTGACAAGTGTCAGCATCCGGTTGTCCCAGATCAGCAAGGATGCGGGGTGGATCGTTCAAATAGCCGATCAGGATCTGTTTGACCACGCCTTCAAGCTCTTGGGCCGGGATGCGCAGTCCGGTGCTGTCACCGTTGGCCGCTTCCGACTTCACCGTGCCGATCAGACACTGCGAGATATAGTAGCGATAACGCCGAGAGCCCTTGCAGGCATGGGTCGGGATCAGTCGCTCATCATTCTGATCAAAGACGCGCCCCGCCAATAGACTCCGGGCTTTATCGCTTGCACGATCGCGATTGCCCTGACGATTCAGGGCCAAGGCGGCTTGCACCCGATCCCAGCGTGTCTGATCGATGATGGCCGGGTGCAGGCCTTCGTAACGCAGATCCTTGTGCGCGATCTGCCCCAGATAGATCGGATTGGTCAGAATCCGGTACAGGTGGCCACGGCTGAAGGGTCGTCCCCCTTGCGTGCCGTTCTCGCCATACTTGCGGACCGGGGTCACCCAACCCCGGGCATCCAGATCGGTTTTCAGTTGCCGGACGCAGCCATGTTCCAGGTAAAGATCGTAGATGCACCGAATCGTTTCGGCCTGGGGCTCGTCAATGACCAGGGTACGTTCGTGCGAACGATAACCGATCGGCACGATGCCCCCCATCCACATCCCTTTCTGCTTGGAGGCCGCAATCTTGTCGCGAATCCGTTCACCCGTGACCTCCCGTTCGAACTGAGCGAAGGACAAGAGGACGTTCAAGGTCAATCGCCCCATGGAGCTAGTGGTATTGAACTGCTGGGTGACCGATACAAAAGACACGCCGCGGGCATCGAACTGTTCCACCAGTTTCGCAAAATCGGTCAGTGAGCGGGTCAGGCGATCGACCTTGTAGACCACGATGATCTTGACCTTGCCGGCGGCGATATCCTGCATCAAGCAATGGAGCGCCGGTCGTTCCAGATTACCACCGGAATACCCTCCATCATCGTAAGCCTCTGACAAAGCGTGCCAACCCTCGGCCTTCTGGCTGAGGATAAAGGCGGCACAGGCTTCACGCTGGGCATGCAAGGAATTGAAATCCTGCTCCAACCCTTCCTCGCTGGACTTGCGGGTGTAAATCGCACAGTTCAGCTTTGGTTTCATCGCCCTATCCCGAAGAAGGCCGGGCCTGACCACTGCGTACCGGTAATGGCTCGGGCGAGGGCCGAGAGACTGCGGTAGGATTGGCCGGCATGCTCGAAGCCGACTTCGGTGACGAGAACATGATAGGTGGTCCCTTGCCACTCCCGGACCAATCGGGTTCCCGGGCGCAGGGCAGGCCGCGTAGCACGAGAAGGATTGGCGGGGGGCCAGGCAATACCGCACCGCGCCGCCCTTGGGCTCCAGCTTGGTGTTGCCAGGCCAGGGCCAGGCGCATGAAGGAGGCGTGGGTATGGCCGGGCGGATCTCGTCCAAACACCGCCCGCCACTGTGCAAGCAACGTTTTCCGATCCCAGACCAGGATGGCGGCAAGCTCGTCGTTCATGCGTCGATCCGATAGGCGCGGACGCCATCCGAATTGGCCGTGAGCGCGACCTTGAACCCCAGTTTCTTGCGCAGAGTCCCGCTGATGATGCCGCGAACCGAGTGGGCCTGCCAGCCGGTGGCGGTCATCAGCTCGTCGAGCGTTGCGCCCATGGGTTGCTGGATCAGAGCAATCAGGCGGGACTGTTTGGTGCCGGCAGATGGCGTGACCGTGGATGACTCGGTTTTTGGGGATGACTTGGCGGTACGGCGCGAGTGTGGTGGATCCGTGCACGGAGCAGGTTTCCGGGCTGTGGTCGATCGCTTGCGCGGGGTAGCGGGCTTGGTGGCTGCGGGCTTGGTGCTGGTGGTTTGTGCGAGTTTGGCAGGCATATGCGTCTCCGGTAATTCCGCCACGACTGTCGCGGCAGTGACACCAGTAACGCTCTCTTCCCGGCAGGCATCAAGTCAATTCTGTGAATTGATTATTGAATATAGATTGAATATTTAAGTATTTTTAAAGCTATCGTTGCCACGGGTAAACTCGACCTGGTTCCTGTTTGCGGTGTACTGCCGTAGAGCCTGGTTTTTCTTTTGCTTCATGAGTTTGCCATGTCCGTGGATTTTCCTGTGCTTGCTGCCGGTCCTTTGCATGTGCCTGTTGATACGCTGACGGCATGGCCTAATGCGCGTGTGCGGCGCGGCCAACCCAGATTGATCGAGTTGATGCATGAACTGGATGCCACGGTCGTTATCGAGGGGATTGAAACGCAAGAGCATCTGGCGATTGCGCTCAATAGCGGTTGCGATCTGCTGCAGGGCTATTTCCTGGGTGAGCCGCGTTATGTGAAGGAGGTGTGATGGAAGTCATTCGCGAGTGGTTGGACCATGGCAACAGCATACTGACCTTGCCGGGCTGGCGCGATTCCGGCCCGCAACATTGGCAAACCCGCTGGGAGAGCAAATTCCCCGGTATTCGCCGCGTACAGCAACATGACTGGGAAAAACCCGTTGCGGCGGATTGGGTTGGCGTCTTGCAGCAGGCGGTTGAAAACGCTTCGGGCCACGTGATTCTGGTCGCGCACAGTCTGGGCTGCATTGCCCAGCATCACTGGGCGATCGTTCATGGTTCTTCCGCGCGGCGCATCGCCGGGGCCTTGCTGGTCGCACCGGCCGATCCCGTGCGCGAAGGCTTGTCCGGGCATATCCAGGGTTTCCTGCCTTTGTCGGTGCGATCCTTGCCTTACCGCAGCATCGTGGTGGCGAGCGATGACGATCCGGTCTGCCAGCCCGATCGCTCCGCTTTTCTGGCCAACCGCTGGGGCAGCCCGTTGGTGATGCTCAACGGCGAGGGCCATATCAATGCCGATTCGGGGCTGGGCGACTGGGACTTTGGGCTGCGCCATCTTCGGCGCCTGATCCGCTCGCACTACGAGCGGGAAACTGATTGAGCCGACATCGCGCGCGGTTGGGCCGGCTTTGCGCAATCCATCATGGACGCTGGGCGCGCAAAACCATACTGACTTTATGGCTTATTCAAAATGTGAATTTACTTCTTAATTTATAGTCTTTTACGGCATATACGGGCATCACTAGACTGGCTGCATGTTCAACAAAGCACCAGGAAGAACCAACATGCGCCGCAACCGTTTGCTGTCCAACTTTTCCCGCACCCTCATTACTCTCGCATTGGGTTTCAGTATCGGTACTGCTTTTGCACAGGCTGATCCCAAGACCATCGTTTTTGGCACCGCTCCCGGCCCGTATGGTGATCTGATCAAGCAGGCCATTCAGCCGGGTTTGGAAAAAAAGGGCTACAAGGTAGTCATCAAGGAATTCAGTGATTACGTGCAGCCCAACCTGGCACTGGCCAACGGGGCACTCGATGCCAACCTGTTCCAGCATCGTCTTTACCTGGAAAAATTCTCGGCCGACAAGGGCCTGAAGCTCTCGCCGGTGATCAATGTCCCGACCGCAGGTCTCGGCCTGTATTCCAACAAGATCAAGTCGCTCGACCAATTGAAGAAGGGCGATGTGGTCACGCTCTCCAACGATGCGACCAACCTCGCACGCGGCCTGCGTTTCCTGGCCAAGAACGGGTTGATTACCATCAAAGCGAATATCGATCCGACCCAGGCTTCTGAAAAGGATATCGACCAGAATCCGCGCGGCCTTGTCTTCAAGCCGCTGGAGGCCGCGCAACTGCCGCGCACGCTGGATACGGCCACCGCTTCCCTGGTGAATGGCAACTTCGCCATTGCCGCAGGGCTCAAGCTCTCCGATGCAATCAAGCTCGAAGAGCTCGACGAGAACATCAAGAATCTGGTGGCGGTGAAGACGGAGGACCTCGACAAGCCTTTCGCCAAGGACATCAAGGCCGTGGTCGAGTCGGAAGAATTCCTACGGGTGGTCGACGATCCCAAGCGTATCTTCAATTCGTTCCAGAAACCGGCATGGCTCAAGGCCAAGACCGTGGCCAAGAAATAAGTACGGGCTCCTTCCTGTAAACCGGGCGCCTGGCGCCCGGCTTCTCCGGTAAAAAATCATGATTGAACTGCAAGACATCTCGGTGGCTTTCACCGGCAAGGGTCATGCTATCCGTGCGGTACGCAATGTGTCGCTGCGGATCGGGCAAGGCGAGATCTACGGCATCGTCGGTACCAGCGGCGCTGGCAAGAGCACCTTGCTGCGCACGATCAATCTGCTCGAACGGCCTGATTCCGGCCGGGTAGTGCTCGATGGCCGCGATATCACGAACCTGCGTGGTGCGGCCCTGCGGCGCGAGCGCCAGCGCATCGGCATGGTTTTCCAGCACTTCAACCTGTTGCACACCAGCACCGTGTACGACAACGTGGCGTTCACGCTGGAGATCGCCGGCAAAAGCCGGCAGGAGATCAGCGAGCGCGTGCCGGAATTGCTGAACCTGGTGGGGCTCGCCGACAAGGCGGGCGCGTATCCGGCGCAGCTTTCCGGTGGGCAGAAACAACGGGTCGGCATTGCGCGCGCGATTGCCAACCATCCGGAAGTGTTGCTGTGCGACGAACCGACTTCTGCGCTCGATCTGGAAACCTCGGCTTCGATCCTGGAATTGCTGCAGGAAGTGAATGCCCGCCTCGGAATCACGATCGTGCTGATTTCGCATGAAATGAGCGTGATCAAGAAAATATGCACGCGCGTGGCGGTGATGGATGCGGGTGAGGTGATCGAGGAGGGCGATGTCTACGATATCTTCGCCACGCCGCAGCAACCCTTCACCCGCCAGCTGGTGGATCACACTTTCAATCTCGATCTGCCGCAGCGGCTGACACAGGAGCTGAGCGGAACGCTGCTCAAGATACTGTTCCTGGGCGATCGGGCGGAAACCCCGGTGCTGTCGGATGTGACGCTGCGCTTTGGCGTATCGGTGAACATCCTGCACGGCAAGATCGAATACATCAACAACCGCGCCATTGGCCTGCTGGTCGCCTTGCTGGGCAATGGCCCGGATGTTCCTCAGTCGCTGACGGGCTCTGCCCGGATTGCCAGCGCGGTGGAATTCATCCGCAGCAACACTGCCCGTGTCGAGGTGCTCCATGCCTGAAGTTCTCACAACCTTGCTTTCCGATCTGACGCTGGCTTTTGGCGAGACGTTTCTGATGGTCGGCACTTCCAGTCTTTTTGCCGTTGTTGGCGGCTTGCCTTTGGGTTTCCTGCTCTACATCACTGAAAAGAAGCTGTTCTGGGATAACCAGATCGCCTATGCGCTGGGCAGTTTCTTCGTGAATGTGATCCGCTCCGTGCCGTTCGTGATCCTGCTGGTGGTGCTCCTGCCGCTGACGCAATTCGTGCTGGGCACCACGATCGGCCCGGTGGCGGCTTCCATACCGCTGTCGGTGGCTGCGATTGCCTTTTATGCCCGGCTGGTTGAAGGCGCGCTGTGCGAAGTCGACCCCGGCATCATCGAAGCCGCACAGGCCTTTGGGGCGAGCCCCTTGCGCATCGTCGGCCGAGTGTTGCTGCGCGAGGCTCTGCCCGGATTCCTGCGCGGGTTCACGGTGACCCTGATCAGCCTGATCGGTTATTCCGCGATGGCAGGCATCGTTGGCGGCGGCGGGGTAGGCGATCTGGCGATTCGCTTCGGCTATTACCGCTACCAGACCAATGTGATGGTCGTGACCGTGATCGCGTTGATCGTGCTGGTTCAGGTTGTGCAGACACTGGGCGATCGGGCAGCCAAACGCGCAGACAAGAAAGGAAACTGAAATGGGTGCTCCCGCTGAAAGTGCTGTTACACACGTGGAAGTTGATCGGCGCTACTGGAACGAGGCCATCGAAACCTTGCCGCGCCCGGAACTCGAAGCGCTGCAACTAGCGAAGCTCAAAAAGCACCTGAATTTTGCTTACCAGCATTCGCCGTATTACCGCTCGGCTTTCGATGCCGCAGGCGTGAATCCGGTCGATTTCAAAGCGCTATCCGACCTGCGCACCTATCCGTTCGTGAACAAACAGGTCGAGCGCGAACGCCAGCTCGCCAGTCCCTTGCTCGGCGACATGGTGGCAGTCACGGAACGCGATGTGGTGTTCGTTTCGGCCTCCAGCGGCAGTACCGGCGTGCCGACGCTGAGCCCGTTTACCGCACAGGATTTCGAAACCTTTCAGGACAACCAGGCGCGGCTGTTCTGGGCTACCGGGATACGCCCGACCGACCGCTACGTGCATGCGCTGAACTTCACGCTTTTCGTCGGCGGACCGGACGTGATCGGTGCGCAAAAGCTCGGTGCGCTGTGTTTCTGGGCCGGCACCGTGCCATCCGACCGGCTGCTCTTCATCATGAAGGAGTTCCAGACCACCGTGACCTGGACCACGCCGTCCTACGCCTGGCATCTGGGCGAAACCGCAAAGGAACACGGCATCGATCCGGCGAAAGACCTGGCGATCCGCAAGATCATTGTCGCGGGTGAACCAGGCGGCTCGATCCCGGCCACGCGTGCGGCGATTGAAAAACTCTGGAACGCTGAACTGTTCGATTTCTACGGCATTTCCGACATCTACGGCGCATGCGCCGGCATGTGCGAAGCGCGCGACGGTCTGCATCTGGTCGAAGACGACATCTTGCTCGAAGTGCTTGACCCGGCGACACATGAACCGGTACCGGATGGCCAGCCCGGCGAGATGGTGCTGACGACGCTGACCAAGGCCGCGCGCCCGATGATCCGCTTCCGTACTGGCGACATCATCACCGCGGACCGTTCGCCATGCTCGTGCGGCAGAACGCATGTGCGCATCAAGATTATCGGCCGCATCGACGACATGATCATCATCAACGGTGTGAATGTGTTCCCGAGCGATGTGGAATTCGTCGTGCGCAATGTGCCGGGTATTTCTGGCGAATACCGCATTACCGTTTACGAGAAAGACCATCTGGCGCGTTTCGATATCGAAGTCGAGAAGGAAGATGCTGCGCTCGATGACACTGAACTGGCCGAGCGCATCGCGCACGATATCAAGACGCGTCTGGGCGTGCGCCCGAAAGTTGTGAAGATATTGGTGCCGGGCAGCTTGCCGCGCAGTACGCACAAAGCAAAGCGCCTTTTGGACCTCCGTAAATCCTGAACACGACAGAAGTGAACTGAAATGCCCCAAACCAGCAACCGCATCCGCGGCTTTGGCGAATCCGTCATCCGCCGCACCACGCGCATCGCCAATCAGTATGGCGCGATCAACCTGTCACAAGGCTTCCCGGACTTTGATCCGCCGGCCGAGATCATCGAGGCCGGCATCAAGGCAATGAAAGAAGGCCCGCACCAGTACGCCGTGACTTGGGGCTCTCCCGATTTCCGCCGTGCGTTGGCGGCCAAGCAAAGCCGCTTTATGGGCATCGAAATCGACCCGGAGCGCAATATCGTTGTGACCTGCGGCAGCACCGAAGCCATGATGGCCGCGATGCTGACCGTCTGCAATCCGGGCGACAAGGTCGTGGTTTTCTCGCCGTTCTACGAAAACTACGGCGCGGATACGATTCTCTCCGGCGCCGAGCCGATCTTCGTGCCGCTTAAGCCGCCAGCATTCAATTTCGACCCAAGCGAACTCGAAGCTGCGTTCGCACAGGGGCCCAAAGCCATCATTCTGTGCAATCCCTCCAACCCGTCAGGCAAGGTATTCAGCCGCGATGAGTTGCTGACCATCGCGCGGCTGGCAGAAAAGTACGACACATTTGTGATTACCGATGAAGTCTACGAGCACATCGTTTTTGCGCCACATCAGCATCATTATTTCGCCGCGTTGCCGGGCATGCTGGAGCGCACGATTTCCTGCTCGTCCTTGTCGAAAACCTATTCGATTACCGGTTGGCGTCTGGGTTATGTCATCGCGCCGCCTGCGATCATCGACGGCGTGAAGAAGGTGCATGACTTCCTGACCGTAGGCGCCGCGGCGCCGCTTCAGGCAGCTGCGGTGACCGGCCTGGAATTTCCTGATAGCTACTATGCGGGTTTGGCTGAGGAATACACACAAAAGCGTTCGTTGTTCCTGGATTGGCTTAATCGTTCCCATCTGAGTTACTACCAGCCGCAAGGTGCGTATTACGTGATGGTCGATATTGGCGAATTTATTGATGGCACCGATTTCGATGACGTGTATTTCAGCGAATGGTTGATCAAAAGTGTGGGTGTGGCCGCTGTGGCGGGTTCAAGTTTCTTCCGCGAACCGGTGAAGAACTATATCCGTTTCCATTTCGCAAAAAAGCCGGAAACCTTGAATGCAGCTGGCGAGCGACTTCTTAAAATTCGCGAACTCTGGCAGGCCGATCATGCATGAAACCGTCTGGCTCGGCCGGGGCGGGCAGGGCGCGTTCACTGCCGCACGGCTGCAAGGTTTGGCAGCAGTGCGCTTTGCCGGCAAGCAAGCACTGGCTTTTCCATCTTTCGGACCGGAACGGCGTGGCGCACCAGTGTTCGCCTTTATCCGCATCGCAGAGACGCCGATTTATGATCGAAGCACGATCAAGGCGGCCGATGCCGCCATCATCATGGATGAAACGCTGCTGACCCCGGCGCTATCCGGTTTTATCCAGTCCAAAACCTTGCTGATCGTTGATTCAGAATCGGATCAAACCATTGATACCCCCGCTCGATTGGTTCGTGTTCCGGCGCGGCGCATTGCGCGTGAAATTCTTGGTTCGGATCACACCAACACGATTTTGCTGGGCGTATTAACCGGCCTGACCGGCGTATTGCCGGCAGAGGCCGTGATCGCCGGTATTGCGGCCGAATTCGGTACAGGTAGCCGGGCTAGCAAGAATGTGGCGGCATTTGTGCACGCCCATCAACTGGGGCAGGAGCTTGCGCATGGCTGATCAATCCGACTGGAAAGTGCGCCCGTTTCAGCGCCCAAAGAACCCGCAAGACTGGCCACTGACCCCTCAGTGTGAATCGGGCTATTTGGCCACATCCAATAGCGGCTGGCGCACGCTTTGGCCGCAGATTCTGGACAACTGCAACAGCTGTGGCCTGTGTTTCGTCTACTGCCCGGATGGCGCGATTGCCAAGGGAGAAAACGATTTTCCCTATGTGCTGGCTGACTGGTGCAAGGGCTGTGGTCTGTGCGCCAAGGAATGCCCGAAAGACGCAATTCGCATGAACGAGGATGACCAGAAATGAGCGTGCAATTTCTTTCCGGCAACGAAGCAGTTGCACATGGCGTTCGCCTGAGCCGACCGCGCGTGGTCGCCGCGTATCCGATTACGCCGCAAACCGTTGTGGTCGAGCGCTTGGCCGAGATGGTTGAGGATGGCGATCTGGCCGCCGAATTCGTTCACGTCGAATCCGAACATTCGGCCTTGGCCTTGGTCATGGGCAGCGCCGCAATGGGCGTGCGCACCTTCACGGCGACCTCGTCGCAGGGCCTGTTGTATATGGCCGAATGCTTGTATTACACCGCAGGCGGGCGCTGGCCGATCGTGATGATGAACGCCAATCGCGCACTGGCCTTGCCGTGGAATATCTATGGCGACCAGAGCGATTCGCTCGCGCTGATCTCGTCGGGCTGGATTCAGAGCTATGCCGAAACCGCGCAGGAAGCACTGGATTTGGTGATCCAGTCCTATGCCATTGCCGAGGACTTGCGCGTTCGCACGCCGGTGCTGGTGAACCTCGACGGCTTTGTGCTGACGCATACCTACGAGCCCGTTGATGTCCCAGAGCAGGAGCAGGTTGATGCCTTCTTGCCGTCGCCTGATTTTCCGGTGGGTTACCCCGGCACCTTCAATCAGGAAAACCCGCAAAGCCTGGCGATCACCGCCGGGCCAGGCGATTACACCGTCTTCAAGTTCAAGCAGCATCAGGACATGGTTGCCGCAGCTGGCCCGATCCGCGAAGTCGATGAACGCTTTATCCAGCATTTTGGGCGCGGCGTGGCTGGACTAACCGAGGGCTATCAACTCGACGATGCTGAACTCGTGATCGTCACGCTCGGCAGCATCGCCGGTACGGTGCGCACAGTGGTCGATGAGTTGCGAACGGAGGGCGTCAAGGCCGGGCTATTGCGCCTGCGCTACCTGCGGCCATTTCCGACGGCTGAAGTGCTGGCTGGGCTATTTGGCCCGCAGCGCAGCGCCAAAGTTGCGGCCATCGGCATTCTGGAAAAAGATATTTCTTTTGGCCATCAGGGCACGGTGAGTCTGGAAGTCAAAGCTGCGCTGTACGAGGCTGCGACACAAGGCGCACTGCCGCCAGCGATCAATTTTGTCGCGGGCTTGGGCGGGCAGGAAATAGGCCTTGCGGATATCCGGCGCTTTTTCACTGCATTGGCTGAAGCGGCGCAAGGCCAGCAGAAACCGCTGGTGCAATTCCTGGGCATGGAGCACGCGCAATGAGTATTTCGATCAAAACTTTGCCCAATCCGGAACACTTTGTTGGCCACAAGGCGTGCGGCGGTTGCGGGGGCAGCCTGATCGTACGCTGGGTGCTGAAAGTGCTCGGCGAAAAAACGCATGTGGTGATTCCCGCGGGTTGCATGTCGGCGGTAGGCTTTATTTATCCGCAGATGGCGCTCGGCGTGAACGCGATCATCTCGCCGTTCGCCGCGACTGGCGCGGTGCTTTCCGGCATCGCCGCCGTAGTGCGCGCCAAAGGGCTGACCGATGTGCCGGTGGTCGGTTTCGCTGGCGATGGCGCGACGGCGGACATCGGCCTGCAATCGCTGTCCGGCGCGCTCGATCGGCGCGAGAAGATCATCTACATCTGCTACGACAACGAAGCCTATATGAACACCGGCATCCAGAAGAGTGGCGCGACGCCCTGGGGTGTGCGCACCACCACTTCGCCACGCGGTTTCCGGCCGGAACTCGATGCCCCGAAAAAAGACCTGCTGCGTATCGCCGCTGCACATGGCATTCCCTATGCCGCGACTGCGAGTGTTGGCTACGCGAATGATCTACTCAAAAAGATCGAGAAAGCCGGGCAAGTCGACGGCCCGTCTTTCCTGCATATCTTTGCACCATGCCCAACCGGTTGGGGTTGCGAAGCCGATGCGACGGTGCAGCTTGGCAAATCGGTCGTCGATACCGGCCTGTGGCCGCTGCTGGAATGGGAAAGCCGGCAACTAACGATCAACCGCCAACCGAAAAAATTCGCGCCTCTGGAGGAATATCTCGCCGGGCAGGGGCGCTACCGCAATATCACGGAAGACGAGATTGCCGCTCTGGAAGCCGTGCGGGATCGCAATTGGCGGGAATTGCGGGCTTGGAATATTCACTCATCGGTTAATCCAGATTTTGGATAAGGACATGCCTTTCTTTCCCATAAAGGCATAGAAATTTCTTCGTTAGGCATGGAATAACGGCTTGATACGATAGCTCCGTAAGTAATAAACGCAGCCTGCTCACCGGCTGGTTTGCTAACGAATCAAGACGGAGAAAACCATGATTCATTTTGTAGTCCACGACCAGAAAGATACGACCGGTGTCGTGGTCGTGGAGGGCATCGAAGCCGGCCAGGCACTGACTGGTTGGCTGATGGACAAGGACGAAACGCTGACGATCAGCGTGCGCGATGCGATTCCCATCGGCCACAAGCTGGCACTCACCGACATCACCGAAGGCAGCGATGTAATCAAGTACGGCGAAGTTATCGGCCGCGCGGTCGCGCCCATCTCGGCAGGTGCTCACCTGCATGTTCACAACGTCAAAACCAAGCGGTGGTAAGCAAAATGGGTCTGCAACAAACTTTCTGGGGCTATCGCCGCGATAACGGCCGGGTTGGCGTACGTAACCATGTCATCATCCTGCCGGTCGATGATCTTTCCAACGCTGCCAGCGAGGCGGTGGCCAACAATATCAAGGGCACGCTGGCCTTGCCGCACCCGTATGGCCGTCTGCAATTCGGCGCCGATCTTGAGCTGCATTTCCGTACGCTGATCGGCACCGGGGCCAACCCGAATGTCGCCGCCGTGGTGGTGATCGGCATCGAGCCGGGCTGGACTCAGCGCGTGGTGGACGGCATCGCCGCCACGGGCAAGCCGGTCAGTGGTTTCTGGATCGAACAGAATGGCGATATCAACACCATTGCCGCCGCCTCACGCGCTGCCAAGGAATACGTGCAGTACGCCAGCGAAATCCAGCGCACCGAGCACCCGATCACCGATCTGTGGGTGTCGACCAAATGTGGCGAATCGGACACCACTTCCGGTTGCGGCGCCAATCCGACCGTGGGCAACGCGTTCGACAAACTCTATGCCGCGGGCACCACGCTGTTGTTCGGCGAGACTTCCGAAATCACCGGTGGTGAGCATCTGGTGGCCAAGCGTGCGGCGACGCCGGAAATCGGCGCGCAGTTCCTCAAGACCTGGAATGCGTACAACGATTTCATCGTTGCCAACAAGACCAACGATTTGTCCGACTCGCAGCCGACCAAGGGCAATATCGCCGGCGGGCTGACCACGATCGAGGAAAAAGCGCTCGGCAACATCCAGAAGATCGGCAAGCAATGCAACGTTGATGGCGTGCTGGAGCCGGCCGAATCGCCAAACGGGCCGGGCCTGTGGTTTATGGATTCCAGTTCGGCTGCAGCTGAGATGGTCACGCTCGCTGCTGCCGGCGGTTTCGTGGTGCATTTCTTCCCGACCGGGCAGGGCAACGTGATCGGCAATCCGATCATTCCGGTGATCAAGCTCGCCGCCAATCCGCGCACCGTGCGCACGATGCGCGAGCACATTGACTACGATTGCTCGGGCCTGCTGCAACGCGAAATCAACCTCGACCAGGCCGGCGACCAATTGCTGGACGTGCTGTTCCGCACCGTGAACGGCCGCCTGACCGATGCCGAAGCCCTCGGCCACCGCGAGTTCGTGCTGACCAAACTCTACAGAAGCGCATAAACAGCGATTGAGCCGGCCCATCGGGGCCGGCCTCCAGGAGATACCACATGAAACAAATCAAAACCCTACTTGGCGCCGTGCTCGGCGTGGCCATTCTGGGCAGCAGCGCCCAGGCGCTGGCCGAAGCCAATGAGATCCGCATTGCCCAGCAATACGGCATCAGCTATCTGCCCACGCTGATTATCGAAAACCAGAAGTTGGTGGAAAAACACGCCAAGGCCGCGGGTCTGGGCGATGTGAAAGTGACTTGGGCCAAGTTTGCCGGCGCCAACGTGATGAACGATGCGCTGCTGTCAGGCTCGCTCGATATCGCCTCGGCCGGCGTGCCTCCGGCCGTGACCTTGTGGGCCAAGACCAAAGGGGAAGTGAAGCTGGTGACGGCGATGAACTCGATGCCCAATCTGCTCAACAGCCGCAATCCCAAGGTCAAGTCGATTCGCGATCTGACCGAGAAAGACAAGATTGCCGTGCCGGCAGTTAAGGTGGGCTTCCAACCGGTGCTGCTGCAGATGGCCGCCGAAAAGGAATTCGGCGAAGCGCATACCTTCAAGCTCGATCCACTGACCGTTTCGCTCGCGCATCCGGATGCCTTGATCGCGCTGACTTCAGGAGCCAGCGAAATCACCACGCACTTCGCCGCGCCGCCTTTCGCGCAGCAGGAACTGGAAAAGCCCGACGTGCATACGATCCTGAATTCGTATGACGTGCTGGGCGGACCGGCTACGTTCAACGTGCTGTACGCGAGCAAGAAATTCCACGATGGCAATCCCAAGCTGTATGGCGCTTTCCTGAAGGCGTTCGAAGAAGCGACCGCGATCATCAATCGCGACAAGCGCGCCGCAGCCCAAACTTACCTCGCGCTCTCCAAGGACAAGGATTCGGTCGAAGACATCCTCAAGATTCTGAACGATCCGCAGGTGGTGTTCACGCTGACTCCGCAGAACGTGACCAAGTTCTCCGATTTCCTGTTCAAGATCGGTTCGATCAAGCAGAAACCCGCCAACTGGAAAGAGTTGTTCTTTGCGGAAGTGCATCACCTGCAAGGCAGTTAACTTTTGAATGACCAGGAAACCATCATGAGTACCCCATTACTGGACGTGCGCAGCGTGACCTTGCGCTACCGCACCGATAACGGTCTTGTTACTGCCACTTCGCGCGTGAGTTTTCATGTCAATCGCGGTGATCGCTACATCCTGCTGGGGCCGTCCGGTTGTGGCAAATCGACGCTGCTGAAAGCGGTTGGCGGCTATCTGCAGGCGGAGGAGGGCCAGTTGTTGCTGGGTGGCCAGCCGATTCGCAAGCCGGGGCCGGATCGCATGATGGTTTTCCAGGAATTCGATCAGCTCTTGCCGTGGAAAACGGTCAAGGAAAACGTGATCTTCGCCTTGACCGCCAGCGGCACGCTCAATGCTCGCGAGGCGCAAGATCGCGCCTTGCATTACATCGACAAGGTGAAGCTTTCCCGCTTTGCGAACAGCTACCCGCATACGCTCTCGGGCGGCATGAAGCAGCGCGTGGCCATTGCCCGCGGCATGGCGATGGAACCGGCGATCCTGCTGATGGACGAGCCGTTTGCCGCGCTCGATGCACTCACAAGGCGCACGATGCAGGACGAGTTGTTGCAACTGTGGGAGGACACGCACTTTACCGTGCTGTTCGTCACTCACTCGATTCCGGAAGCCATCAAACTCGGCACGCGCATCCTGCTGCTCTCGCCGCATCCCGGGAGGGTTCGGGCCGAGTACACCAGCACCGGCCAGGATGTGGTGGATGCTCGCGGCGAGCTGTTTTCGAACCGCATTCATCGCGAACTGTTCGCACAAGCCGCACCCGGCGAGGAGGCCGTTCATGTCTGATCTTTCGACCCTTTCATTGCCTGCATCGGAAGCGCCGGCCGTGATCAGCGCGCCGCGCTGGCACGAAAAAGCCCTGCAATCTAGCCTGCTGCGCAAGAGCCTGCTGCTGCTGATTTTGGCATTGGTGTGGCAGGGCTATGCCGTGTGGCTGGATAACCCGCTGCTGTTTCCCACGTTCAGCGATACGCTGATTGCGCTGAAAGATGGCATCGTGTCCGGCGCGTTGCCCAAACGCACGGCCTTTACTCTGCAAACCTTGCTCACCGGTTATGGCATCGGTATCGCGCTGGCTGGCCTCGTGACGGCAATCGCGGTCGGCTCGCGCCTCGGCAACGATCTGCTGGAGCTGCTGACCTCGATGTTCAATCCGCTGCCGGCGATTGCGCTGTTGCCGCTCTCGCTGATCTGGTTCGGATTGGGCAAGGGCAGCCTGATTTTCGTACTGGTGCATTCCGTGCTCTGGCCGGTGGCGCTGAATACACACGGCGGTTTTCGCGCGGTATCGCCCACCTTGCGCATGGTTGGCCGCAACTATGGTTTGTCGGGACTGCAACTGGTGGCACGCATCCTGATCCCGGCCGCGTTCCCGAGCATCCTCTCCGGCCTAAAGATCGGCTGGGCGTTTGCCTGGCGCACCTTGATCGCGGCGGAACTGGTATTCGGCGTGAGTTCCGGATCGGGCGGCCTGGGCTGGTATATCTACGAGAACAAGAACCAGCTGGAAATCCCTTCGGTGTTTGCCGGCCTCTTGACCGTGATCCTGATCGGCTTGGCCGTGGAAAACCTGGTTTTCCGCAATATTGAAGCCCGAACGATCCGCCGCTGGGGCATGCATGTCTGAGGGCCTGACTTTGCCTCTGGCATCTGGCGCATCCTTGCGTTTTTATGATCGCTGGCTGCAACGCTGGCGCGAATGGATGCGCGCCGACACGCTGGCCTACCTGATGTCTGAAACGCCTGACTGGAAACCCCCTATGAACCTGGATACGAAACCCAGAATCCTCATCAGCGAATTCATGGATGACAGCGCCGTGGCGGCGCTCGCCAGCGAATTCGACGTTATTTACCAACCGGACCTGGTCGACCGGCCCGCCGATCTGCTGGAAGCCGCACGCCATGCCGATGCGCTGATCGTGCGCAACCGCACCCAGGTGCGCGGCGAACTGCTTGCCGCGCTCAAGCGGGCCAAAGTGATCGGGCGGCTGGGCGTGGGGCTCGACAATATCGATGTCTCGGCCTGCCAATCCCGCCAGATCGGCGTGATTCCCGCCAGCGGCGCCAATGCGCAGGCCGTGGCCGAATATGTGATCGCCAGTATTTTCCTGCTGCTGCGCGGCGCTTATTTTTCTTCGTCGGCGGTCGGTGCAGGGCAATGGCCGCGCACCGCGCTTTCCAACGGCCGCGAGATCGCCGGCAAGCAACTGGGGCTGGTGGGCTTCGGTTTTATCGGCCAGCTCACTGCCAAATTAGCCCGTGGTCTTGGCTTGACCGTCGTTGCCCACGATCCGGCGCTGGCACCGGATGCGCCGGTATGGGCGGAAACCGGCGTCACGCCGCTCGGTCTGGATAGCCTGCTCGGCAGTTCGGATATCGTCAGTCTGCATGTACCTTTGCTGCCACAAACCTGCAACCTCATCGACGCCGAACGGCTGAGCCGGTTCAAACCCGGCGCGATCCTGATCAATAGCGCGCGCGGCGGTGTGGTCGACGAAGTGGCCTTGGCTGCAGCGCTGAGTTCCGGCCAACTGGGCGGCGCCGCGCTCGATGTGTTCGACGCCGAGCCCTTGCCGGCGGGATCGCCCTTGGCCGATGCGCCCAACCTGCTGCTCACCCCGCATATTGCCGGGCTAACGGTCGAATCCAACCAGCGCGTGAGCGCTTTGGTGGCCGAGCGTGTGGCGCAGGCATTGCGTAGCAGTGAGGTAAACCATGGCGCGCATTGATCGGAATAGCCTCATTCAACTGGCGCAACAAGCCCTGCAGGCTGCCGGTGCCAGCCCACAAGCCGCTGAAATCACGGCGCAGGCATTGGTCGCCGCCGATGTGCAGGGCATCGCCTCGCACGGGGTTTCGCGCGTATCGCAATATGTCGCGCATTTGCGCCTGGGGCGTGTCGATGGCAGGGCGGAACCCGCCATCGTGCGCGAACGCGGCGGTGCTTTACTGATCGACGCTCGCGAAGGCTTTGCTTTTCCTGCACTGAGGCTGGCGGCGCAAACCGCGATCGAGCGCGTACGCAATCATGGCGTGGTGTGGGTGGCGGTGGCCAACAGCCATCACTTTGGTGTGGCCGCGCATACGCTCGATGCCATCGGTAAAGCTGGGTTGGTTGGTCTTGCTTTCGGCAATTCGCCTGCGGCGATTCCGGCCTGGGGCGGCAAGCGCGCGCTGTTTGGCACCAACCCGATTGCGGCGGTGTTTCCGCGTCGCAATGGCGCACCGCTCATCATCGACCTGAGCCTTTCCGAAGTGGCGCGCGGCAAGCTGATGGTGGCGGCACGTGAAGGAAAAGAGATTCCGTTGGGCTGGGCGCTCGACAGCGCCGGCAATCCAACGACCGATCCCAAAGCCGGGCTGGCGGGCATGATGTGCCCAGCGGGTGGTGTGAAAGGCGCGATGCTGGCGCTGGTGGTTGAGCTGCTGTGCGTGGCGCTTACCGGTTCAGCTTTCGGCTTCGAGGCCGATTCCTTCTTCGTCGACGAGGGCAATCGCCCGCGTATCGGACAAGCCTTGCTGGTGATCGATCCGGGTGCGCTGGCGGGTCAGGCTGTTTTCCTGGAACGCGTGGAAACGCTGGTTGCCGCCATGCTGCAAGATGAGAGCGTTCGTTTGCCCGGCAGCCGCAGACAGGCATTGGCTGCGACGATGGAGGCGGCAGGCATCGATATCTCGGATGCATTGCTCACACAGTTGCGAGAGTTAGGAGTGCCTCCGAAATGAAAAGCTTGATGGTGTAGTTGTCTGTTACACCACCCCTTGGAAGGTTTTCCGCCAGGCAGTGGGTGTAACTTTGAAAGCCTTGCTGAAGTGAAATCGTAGCGTCACGGGCGAGCCAAAGCCGACCAAATTCGCAATATGTTCAATGGATTGGTTGGTTGTCTCCAGCAGGCGCTGGCTGAGTGCCAAACGTTCGCTGAGCAACCAATGGTTCACGGTAGTCCCGGTCAGTTGGCGGAAGTGCCGGGTAAATGTCCGCCGACTCATCAGCGATTTTTCCGCCAAACTATCCACGGTGTGCGGTATTTGCAGATTTGCCCGTATCCAGTCCAACAGGCCGGCGAGACGAGAATCACGAGCCGTGGCTGGCAGGGGCTGTTCTATGAATTGAGCTTGACCGCCCTGGCGATGTGGTGGCATCACCAGTTTTCGAGCCACATGATTCGCAATCTCTGAACCCAATTGCTGGCGAAGCAGATGCAGGCAACAGTCAAGACCGGCAGACGTGCCGGCAGAGGTCAGGATGTTGCCGTCGGCCACATAAAGTACATCGGTATCCAGCTGTACCCCGGGAAATCGCTGTGCAAAATCCCATGCCCACGCCCAGTGGGTGGTGGCTTGGCGCCCTTCCAGCAGGCCCGCCTCGGCAAGGACGAAGGCGCCCAGGCAAAGCCCCACCAACTGCGCTCCGCGCTGATGCGCCGCGACCAGCGCATCAAGCAGAGGCTGCGGTGGCCGTTCATGCGGGTCACGCCAACTGGGCACAATGATTGTCTGCGCGCTTTCCAGTACTTCCAGACCGTGATCGACGGCTATGCTGAACCCGGCCGATGTGATCAGTGGCCCATCCTCGAAAGAACAAACCAGCAAATCGAAGGCAGAGTTTTTCGGATGCGATTCACCGAAAACCAGGCAGGGTACTGATAGATGGAAAGGGCTGATCTCTCGGAATGCAACTACCGCTACGGTATGGTTTTGCATACATGCACTGTTTGTCGTGAGTTGGCCCGATATTATCGATTGTTGTCATTCGGGTCACTCACTGAGGTGGTGGTGAGGTGTGAATAATCAGTCCACCCCATCTCTTTAAGGAACAACATCATGTCCAAACTGCCCAAGCGCGCCCTGATTGTTATCGACGTACAGAATGAATATGTCACGGGGAACCTGCGGATCGAATCACCGGATGTGCAGCAATCCCTGGCCAATATCGGCAAAGCCATGGACGCTGCCTATGCGGCAGGCATTCCGGTGGCGGTCGTGCAACATCTTACACCTGCTGGTTCCCCGATCTTTGCGCGAGGAAGCCAAGGTGCAAAGTTGCATCCCGTGGTTGCGGAGCGGCATCGAGATCATCTGGTCGAGAAAAGCATGGCCAGTGCGCTGACTGGCACCGATCTAGGAGATTGGCTGCGCATGCACGGGATCGACACCCTGAGCGTGGTCGGCTACATGACGCACAATTGCGATGATTCCACGGTGCGCCAGGCGAAGCATGAAGGGTGGAGTGTCGAGCTGCTGCACGATGCGGCCGGTTCCATACCATATGCGAATGCATTGGGTTCGGCGAGCGCTGAAGAGATTCACCGGGTGTTTACCGTGGTCATGCATACGGGTTTTGCTGCTGTAGTGAGTACCAATGAATGGCTGCGCGCCATTGAAAGAGGCGAAGCGCTCCAGACTGACAATATTTACCTTTCCAATCAACGTGCGCGGGAATCTCGGTAAATTTTTAGAACCCGGATAACCAAGCTTTCTGATGGGTAATAAATTGCCGGTGAGATCATCAAGACGGTGGCCAAGTGCGCGTGGCCACCGGACAGAGGATAGCGGCTGGCGGTTACAAGCAAAGTACGCGTTTGGCGTGAGCCAAAACAATTCGAGGCAAACAGCGCCGCACCCAATAACCCAGGGCGCAGAGATTACAGAGCTTCCACGGTATGCAATGCCTGTCGTAGGCGTAACGGATCGACTTTTCCCGGCAGCAGGTGGATGGACTCGACTGCGCGCAGGCAGTGCGCAATCAGTGCTTCGATCTTGTCTACCTGCCCGAAATCAACATTCAGTTGCGCCAGTTTTGTCGGAAGTCCCAACTCAGCCAGTGCTTCAGACAAGCGCTGCAATTCGTCGTGTTTTTCTTCCAGGGCCAGTTGTACCAAGATGCCATAGGCAACTTTGGCGCCATGCAGGAAGCCGGCGGTTTCCGGCAACACCGTCAGGCCGTTGTGGATGGCGTGTGCTGCGGCAATGCGGGTGTAGCGCTCGCCCAATCCACCCACCAGGCCGCCGCCGGCGATGATGGCATCGACGACGCCCAGAAATTTTTCGGTCAGCGTGCCGCTGGATACGGCCTGCAGTGCCGCCGGTCCGTCTGCCAGCAAGATATCCTTCAATTGCTCCGCAGTAGCCAGCCCTAATCGTGCCGTGAATGGCAGCGAGAGCTCTTTCTGGCACAACACGCGGGCTTCATACCATTTGGCCAGCGTATCCCCGATGCCTGCTCGCAGATATTCGGGCGGTGCGGCAAGCAGGATGCGCGGCTCGACCAATACCAAATGGCTGGCAAGGGGAAACAGTTCATAGCCCAAGGCGCGTTCATCATCGTCGTACCAGACAGCAAGCGGTGTCCAGGCGGCGCAGGTGGCGGCAATGGTCGGAATGGCGATGAAGGGTTTTTGCAGGCGATGCGCTACTGCTTTGGCGGTATCCAGCGCGGAGCCTCCACCGAGGCCGATGACCAGATCGGCTTGGCTGCCCCGCTTGGCCAAATCCTGCACTTGGCTTTCGCTGCAGTGGCCGGAAAAGGTGACCCGGATTGAACGCTCATCCGTGTACAGCGGTGGCAAATAGGGGGTGGCTGCTGCCTGTGCGCGTGCGCCGCCAATCCAGAGAACCTGTTTCAAGGTGGCGGATGGGAAAAAATTTTCGATCTGGTCCAGTGCGCCGGCATGCAGGAAATAATTCGCCGCGCCCGGCTGGACGCGGATGGGAATGGGGGCATTCACTTCGGTGTTCCTCGTGATTGAATCAAACCATAAATCCAGAAATTAGCTGACCATGCTGGAATAAGGAGGGATGGTCAATTCGCCGGAGTTAAGTTGTTGCTTCCCATGGGGATTTCATGGGCAATGACCAATAAATTGTGATCATGCGGGCAGGCTAAGCGGCAAGCCATTGCGGAAAATGCGCAGCTCGCCCGGCAGGAAGGGATGCCAGTTTTCATTCCGGGTTAGCGGCTGGGTGGCAATAATGGCCATGCAATCATCTGGAGTATTGACCTTGGAAAAGTCGATGCTTAAATCGGCATCGGCCAAGTGGGCCTCGCTGAATGGTGCCTTTCGAATCAAGTACCAGAGTTCCGTGCTGCAATGGGCAAACAGCAGGTCACACCAGCCCAGCAAGAAATTGAATGAGCCAGACTGGGTAAGGTGGGCGGCAAGCTGCTTCAGGAGTGCCGCCAACTCATTCTCGGTTGGCGCTTGCGGAAAGACCTGCGCAATTTGGCTTAGCAACCAGCAGAAGGCTTTTTCACTGTCGCATGTGCCTACTGGCTGAAAGCGCAGCCCTTCGCAATCAGGCGGTGTGACCAGATTGCCATTGTGGGCAAAGATCCACTCTTGCCCCCATAGCTCCCGGCGGAAAGGGTGCGTGTTCGCCAGGTGGACTTCGCCCTGCGTGGCTTTGCGGATATGCGCAATGACATTGCGGCTTTTGATCGGGTGGTCGCACACAAAGCGGGCTAGACGCGACACGGCCGAGGGCTGGCTATCCAGAAAAATACGCCAGGTGTGTTCCTCAAAAAAAGCAATGCCCCATCCGTCCGCGTGCTCGCCCGTGCTGCCACCACGGCGGTGAAAGCCTTCAAAGGAAAAAGCGATATTGGATGGGGCCTTGCTGCTCATGCCCAGTAACTGGCACATCGGGTAAACCTTTTGCTCGCGTAGCGATAAGCTGGTGATCAGTTAACCACGACGCTGGAAAAATCCTGCCGGCCAAACGGGTTGACCCGGTAACCGCTGATATTCTCGCGTGTGAGCGCACTGGCCGTCGGATGCGCCAGCGGCAGCCACAAGGCTTGGTCGTGGATGATCTTCTGGGCAGCCTGATAGCGGCTGGTCCGCACGCCGATATCGGCGGTGCGCAGGCCTTCGGTGATCAGCCTGTCGAGCTGCGGATCGCAAAAGCGGGCGAAGTTGGTGCCCGATTGCACCGCCGCGCAGCTAAATTGCGGCGTGAGAAAATCGTCCGGATCGCCGTTGTCGCCGGCCCAGCCCATGAAGAGCAGATCGTGCTCGCCAGCCTTGGCGCGGCGGATCAGTTCGGCCCATTCAATCACTTTGATCTGGGCGCGAATGCCGATCTTGGCGAGATCCGACTGCAGCAATTCCGCACCGGCTTTCGGGTTGGGATTCAGGGTACTGCCGGTCGGGCGGACCCAGATCGTGGTGTCGAAGCCGTTCGGATAGCCGGCATCGGCCAGCAGCTTGCGCGCCTTGGCCGGATCAAACGCATATTCCGGCAGATCCTTGTTCCAGCTCCAGGTATTGGGTGGGTAGGGGCGGTTGGCCGCAATGGCGGTGCCCTCAAAAATCACTTTCAGATAGGTTTTCTTGTCGAACGCGAGGTTGATGGCCTGGCGCACGGCCTGGTTATCGAGCGGTTTATGCTGGGTGTTGATGGCCAGGAAGCCGGTCATGAACGAAGCATTTTCGCTTTCCTTGATGGCCTTGTCGCTACGCGCCGCGATCACATCGGCTGGCTTGGGTCCGAGCGCGATCTGGCATTCGCCTGCCTTCAGCTTTTGCACGCGTACGGCCGAATCCGGCGTGATTGCATAGATCAGTCGGTCGACTTTGGGCTTGGCGCCGAAATAGCCCGGATTGGCCTCGTACCGCACCACCGCATCTTTCTGATAGCTCTGGAATACAAACGGGCCGGTACCGACCGGTTTGCTGTTGAGTTGTTCCGGTTTGCCGGCGGCCAGCAATTGCGCGGCATATTCGGCGGAATAGATCGAGGCAAAGCCCATGGTTAGCTTGGATAGCAGCGTGGCTTCCGGGTAATTCAGCTCGAAGCGCACCGTGCGCTCGTCGATCTTTCGGATGGCCTTGATGAGTTTTGGCAACTGCATCGATTGCGCATGCGGAAAGCCCTGGGCTGCGATCTTGTGCCAGGGATGGTCGGCATTGAGCATGCGCCCAAAGGAGAACACCACATCGTCGGCGTTCAGCGGGCGGCTGGGTTTGAAGTAATCGGTGCTGTGAAAAGCCACGTTGCGGCGCAGGTGGAAGGTGTAGCCCAGACCATCGGCATCGATTTCCCAGCGCTCGGCCAAGCCCGGCACCACTTTGCTGTTGACGGCGTCGTACTCGACCAGTCGATTGAACAGCACGTCGGCCGAGGCATTGGTGGTGATCAGCGAGTTGTACTGCACCACGTCGAAGCCTTCCGGATTGGATTCGGTGCAGACGACCAGGTTTTTTGCCTGACTGAGCAAGGGGGTAACAACAATCGTGAATCCAAGGACAAAATTGCGCAGTGACATGAGGGTTCCTTTATAGATAACGATCGGGCTGATCTTTCAGTCAGCCTCATGTTGAAAGTACTGGATCTTCCTGATCCACCGTGAGTTGTTTGGTGATGAATTGTTCGGTGAGTTCAGGTACGAAATGTTCGATAAACCGGTAGGCAAAGCTGCGCAGGAAACGCCCGCGCCGCAAGGCCAGTCTCGTCGTGTTGGTTACGAACAGATCCCCGGTCGGGAGCAGTTTCAAGTCTGTATCTTTGGCTGGATTGAATGCCATCTCCGCAATGATGCCTACTCCCAAGCCTGTTTCAACATAGGTTTTAATCACATCGGCATCAATGGCAGAAAGTACGATATCCGTTTTGATGTCGGCTTCGGCAAACCGGCGGTCGATGTTGGCACGGCCGGTAAATCCTTCGTGATAGGTGACGATAGGGTGCTGGGCAATCGCTTCCAGTGTCAGATTCGGCAAATCTGCCAGCTCATGGCCTTCGGGCACGATCACCGCGTGTTGCCATTCGTAGCAGGCAAATGAGGCCAACTCTGGTTCATTGGCAATACTTTCGGTGGCAATGCCGATGTCGGCTTTCCCTTCCAGCAAGAGCTGGACGATTTCCTGCGGGCTACCTTGGTGCAAAACCAGATGGACCTTGGGAAAATCTTTGCGGAATTGCTTGATGACCGAAGGCAGAATGTAGCGAGCTTGAGTATGCGTGGTGGCAATGACCAAATTGCCGGTTTCCTTGCTTTGAAACTGGTCGGCAATGCGGCGCAGATTTTGTGCATCCTGCAGCATCCGATCCACGACGCCCACCAGCTCCTTGCCGGGTTCGGTCAATCCCAGCAAGCGTTTTCCGCGACGGATGAAGATTTCCACGCCCAATTCATCTTCAATATCCTTGATGTGCTTGCTCACACCTGGCTGTGAAGTAAACAGCGCATTGGCAACATCAGTCAGGTTGTAGTTTTGCCGAACCGACTCGCGAATGATACGTAGCTGCTGGAAATTCATGGCATTCCCCTGGGTCGTCTTGCAACCGGTTGTTATGCCTGTTGTGCATGACGTTCACATAAATTTATCTGAACGCCAGTGTAAAATTTCCCGCTTATTCCTGGAAATAATAAAAACTGAATTGCTTATTCCTTAAATTCTGTTTTCGCGCAGCGTGACTTCGTAGCCGTGGCTTTCCAGGATGTGTATGGCATTCTGCAAGCGTTTTGATTCAACATGGTTTTTCGTAGTCTGCCGCTCGGCAGGCAAATCGGCCAGGTCCAAAAATGATTCCGCGAGCCAGGCGCGGATGATGGTCATGCCTTTGCGTCCAATGCCTGGCGATTTCAGCAGCCGGCGGTAGCTCAAACCGGCGACATCTTCCGGCGTGAAATTGCTTTTTTCCAGCAGGATACGCAGGGCATTGCGCTGCCGGGTCGGCAAGGTGTCAGGCATGACGCGCTCCTTTGTGGCGTGGATTCCACCAGCGTTCCGATTGGCGGGCAAAGGTGCTCAACCCGGCGCATAGCAGGAAATACAGGATGGCGGTGAACAGGTAAATTTGCAGCGGATAGACTTGCTCACGGTTGTTGACCTGGCCTGAAACCATGGTCAGTTCCGGTACGCCGACGATAAAGGCCAGCGAGGTATCCTTGATCAGGGTGACCCACTGGTTGATGAACGAAGGCAGCATGATGCGCAGGCCTTGCGGCAAGATCACCAAGCGCAGGGTTTTCCAGCGCGTCAATCCCAGCGCGAGACCTGCATGCCATTGCCCGGGACCGATGGCAGCCAATCCAGCACGCACCGCCTGGCTCAGGTAGGCGGCATTGATCAGCGCCAGCGCGGCAATCACCGTGGCGACACCGGGCACGTTCAGACCGAACAGCACCGGCAGCAGAAAGTAGCACCAGAAGATCAGCATGATGACCGGGATGCCGCGCAGCACGGCAATGGCCGATTCCAGTGCGGCACGCAATCCGGGGCTGCCCATTGTCAGCGCGATGCCGCCGGCAAGGCCGAGAATGGATGCCAGAATACAGGCAACAAAACTCATCCAGAGCGTCAACAGCAGTCCGCCCATCGCGCCGCCGTTGGGCCAGGCGCCAAACAGGAAATAACTCAGGTTGTCGGTGATCAACTCCGGATTCATCGGCTGGCTCCCCAGATGGGTTTCTGGCTATGTCCGAACCATTGACTGGCCAGAATCAATAGCAAGTAAAGCGCCGTTGCCACGGCAAAGGCCTGGAAAGTGAGCAAGGTTTCGCTTTCCACCTGGCGCGAACGATAGGAAAGTTCGGCAACGCCGATGGCCATGGTGAGCGAGGTATTCTTGATCGCGCCGGTGTATTGCCCGATTAAGGGCTGGCGTACATAAGCCAGTGCCTGCGGCAGAATCACGTGACGTAACTCCTGCCACGGCCGCAGTCCCAAGGCGCGTGCGGCTTCGCGCTGGCCGTGGGAAACGGCTCGCAGGCCGGAAGCCAGTTCTCCGGCAATGAAGCTGGCGCTATAGAGGCTCAGGCTGATCCAGGCCGAGAGAAATTCGTACGATGGCCATGCTGGCTCAAGCCCCAAGGGCAGGGCCAGGGTATGCGGCGTGTTGAGCCACAACATGGCCTCTTCCGGCAGCAGGTTGGGTACGCCGAAATACCAGAGCAACACTTGCACCATCAGTGGGGTATTGCGATGCACGGAGATAAAAAAACGTGCGGCTGAACGTAATCCCAGGTATCGACTTTCGGTCATGGCCGTGAGCACCACGCCAAGCAGCGTAGCGAGCAGGCAAACCAGAAAAGCCAGCCAGGCGGTCAACAGTAGCCCGCTGAAAAGCGCACCCAGATATTTGGGGGCGAGCCAGGTTTGGCCGAGCCAAAGTGGTGGTGTCATGACAGATATCCAGGCAGACAAACGATGCGCCACCGGCAAAACCGATGGCGCAAGGCGTGATCAAATCAAATCACGGGTTACTCGGTTTTGTCGCCGATCTTGAAATCACGGGCTAGCGGTGCCTTGGTCTTCGGGCCAAACCAGCGATCGTAGATTTTTCTGGCTTCGCCGGATTTCTCCAGCTGCACCAAGGTTTCGTTCACCAGCGCGACCAGGCGGGTTTCCCCCTTGGGCAGGCCGACGCCTTCGTATTCACGACTCAAGGCGAACGGGGAGACCTCGTACTTGGTCTTGTCCGGCGCCTGGGCCAGCAGGGCGATCAGCTTGGCATCGTCCTGGCTGATCGCTTGCACGTTGCCATTGCGCAGGGCGGCAAAGGCGAGCGGGGTATCGTCATAGGCCACCACCGTGGTCTTGGGATACTTGTCACGCAGCAGAATTTCCTGCGTGGTGCCCTTGTCGACCCCGACGCGCAGGCCAGACAGTTGCTCGGCAGTTTTTAGCGCGCCTTTTTTGGCAATAAAACGTGCGCCGGTAGCAAAGTAGGGCTGGCTGAAATCGACTTGCTTGGCGCGTTCGTCGGTGATGGTGAAGTTGGCCGCGACGAGATCGGCCTTGCCCGAAGCCAGCAACGGAATGCGATTGGCCGGATTGGTTGGCACCAGCTCCAGTTTTACGCCGATCTTCTTGGCGATCGCCTCGGCATATTCCACATCAAGCCCGTTGATTTTCTGGGTTTTGCCATCCAGAAAGCCGAACGGCGGGTTGCTATCAAAAACAGCCGCGCGCAGTACGCCATTTTTCTTGATGTCATCAAGACGGTCCGCCATGGCCAGGCCGGAAATCAACGACAGTGCGAGCGCGGTTAATAGAGCTTTTTTCATTATTTTTCCTTTGGACGTTTGTTGATTTTTTTTGTGCTACGTGACGAATTCTAGTGGCGTGGTCTTGACTGCCGCCAAGATTCAAAATTTTGAAGTACATAAGAAAAGTTGATAAACCTCAGGGCGTTGCCGTTGCTGTTGATCGGTAAAACGGGGAGTGGCTGTTTATACAAAAACATTATGTGCAATGAAGAATTCCTTCGTTTTTTGCACATGAACGGGCGAGTAAAGTGGACTCATGCTGTAGTTGGCAATTCAATAAAGGAATACACACGATGAGTACCGCCACGCTGGAGGAAATCGAAGTGCAGACAGTTGCAGATATCCTGGAGCAGGCCCGGGATCGCGCAAGAGCAAACGGGGCCCGCTATCGCGGCGCTTTGTTGCCGCACGAGGCCTGGCAACTGTTGCAATCAGAATCTCGTGCCCGGCTGGTAGATATCCGCTCGGCAGAGGAGTGGGCTTTGATTGGCACCGTGCCTGGCGCAATTCAGGTGCAGTGGAAGCTTTATCCGGACTGGGAGCGCAATCCGCGCTTTCTGGATGAACTGGAGGCGCAGGTTTCTTCCGACAATCTGATCATCCTGCTCTGCCGCTCCGGCGTGCGCTCGCGTGAGGCCGCGGAATGGCTGACTCGCGAGGGCTACAACGATGTCTTCAATGTATTGGAAGGCTTTGAGGGCGACAAGAACGAAGCCGGGCAGCGTGTGATTGCGGGCTGGAAAGTGCGCGGGCTGCCCTGGTCGCATTGATTTATCCCGCAAATGATTTGCGTATTTCGGAAATTGAATTCCCTTTGCGATGCAAATTCGTAAGGTGGTAATGAACTCGATCTGCTTATTCGTGATTTGAATTTTCATAGTTAATCATATTATTTTGCCGGTTTGGGTTATTGCATAGAATGGCTCGTGTTCAATGAATTGAAGTTGTGATGGATTCATTGTCGTCTATGCCGGATTTTTTGCCACACGCAGAATCCGTATTCCCCTGATTCCCAAAAGGAAAATAAAATGAAGAAAATTCTTGCGCTCCTGTTTGCCTCCGCTGCCATTGCCGCCCATGCGGGCGATAAATTGTCCGTTGCCGCCACGGCGGTTCCCCATGCCGAGATCCTGGAATTCATCAAGCCGCAATTGGCCAAGGAAGGGGTGGACCTGACGGTGAAAGTCTTCACCGATTACGTGCAGCCCAATCTGCAGGTGGAAGAAAAACACCTCGATGCCAATTTCTTCCAGCATCAGCCGTACCTGGATAGCTTCAACAAGGGAAAAGGCACACATCTGGTATCGGTGACCGGGGTGCACGTGGAGCCGTTTGGCATCTATAGCGGCAAGATCAAATCGCTCAAGGGTGTAAAGAACGGCGCGACCGTGGCGATCCCCAACGATGCCACCAATGGCGGCCGTGCCTTGCTGCTGCTTGAAAAAGCCGGCTTGCTCAAGCTGAAAGACAGCAAGAACATTCTTTCCACCACCAAGGACATCGCCAGCAACCCGAAAAAGCTCGAAATCAAGGAACTGGAAGCCGCTACTTTGCCGCGCGTGCTGAACCAGGTCGATCTTGCCCTGATCAACACCAATTACGCGCTGGAAGCCAAGCTCGTGCCGACCAAGGATGCGCTGCTGCTGGAAGACAGCAAATCGCCCTATGTGAACTTCCTGGTGGCGCGTGAAGACAACAAAAATTCCGTTGCCATCCAGAAACTGTCCTCCGCGTTGCACAGCGCCGCGGTCAAGAAATTCATCAACGAAAAGTACAACGGCGCCGTGGTTCCGGCCTTTTGATCGATTGAATAGCAACAAAACAGCCTGGTTTCGCTGCTATCACGGCATGCGAAACCAGGCTGAAATTTTTTAGAGTTAATGAGATGTTGCGCCGGTGATTCCGGCCACCAGCTCGGGCACGAGGGTAAACAGATCGCCGACGAGGCCATAATCCGCAATCTGAAAAATAGGCGCATCCGGATCGTTGTTAATCGCCACGATCACCTTGCTATCTTTAATGCCGGCCACGTGCTGGATTGCGCCGGAAATGCCGATGGCGATGTAGAGATCCGGTGCGATCACGATGCCGGTTTGTCCGACCTGGATATCGTTGGCGGCAAGGCCGGCATCCACGGCGGAGCGGCTGGCGCCTATGGCTGCACCTAGTTTTCCTGCAAGCGGTTGTAACAGCGTATTGAATTGCTCGCCCAGTGCCCGGCCGCCAGCCACCACAACACGTGCAGAAGTCAATTCCGGGCGATCCGATGCGTGCACATCCTCACGAATCCAGCGGCTAAGCCCCTGCGGTTTTGGGGCGTTCCGTTCGGTGATTTTATGTGCGACTGGTGCGGGCGCCGTTTCGGAAAAGGCACTGCCGCGTACCGTCAATATCTGGATGGCATCCGTGTTCACGACCGTTTCCAGAATGCTGCCGGCAAAAACGGGATGCGTATAAATAGCCGGTGCTTCAATGTGGATCACATCAGAAACCATCCCGACATCGAGCAATGCCGCTGCCCGCGCCAGGGCATTGCGAGCATACGGCGCGTGATTGGCCAGTATCACCTGATAATCCTTGCCGATTTCAACCAGGCACGCGGCCAGATCCTCGGCCAGTACGTGGGCGAGATGCGGTGCGTCCACCTGGATCACTTCGGCCACTCCTGCCAGTGTCGCGGCATCCTGGGCCACGGCAGAAACTTGGTGGCCCACCACCAGCACATGCACCGGTTCATTCCATGCTTGGGCGGCGCTGATCGTTTGGCGAGTCGATTTTTTCAGGCTGATCCCGTTGTGTTCAGCCCATACCAATACCGTCATGACAATACCTTTGCGTCTGTGCGCAGTTTTTCCAGCAATTCGGGGACTGACGAGACCTTGATGCCCGCGGTGCGCGCAGGAGCATTTTCAAGCTTGATCCGCTGAATCCGCTGGCGCGGCGTGATGCCAAGCTCGGCCAGCGTCAGCGTTTCGATGGGTTTGCGTTTGGCGGCTATCAGGTTGGGCAGTTTGATATAGCGCGGGGTGTTGAGCTGCAGATCGGTGGTGACCAGTGCCGGCAGCTTGAGTGCCAGCGTTTCCGTGCCGCCTTCCACTTCACGACGGGCAATGAGCTCGTTGCCTTGCCATTCCAGCGCCGAAACAAACGTTGCCTGTCCGATGCCCAGCAAGCCTGCCAGCATCTGGCCGGTTTGACCCGCATCCGCGCCGACTGCCTGTTTGCCCAAAAGCCACAAATCGGGCTGTTCCCACCCGGCAACGGCTTTCAGTACTTTGGCGACATCCAGGGGTTCAAGCGAATTTTCAGTCTCAACGCGTATTGCGCGATCCGCTCCCATGGCCAGCGCGTGGCGCAGCACTTCCTGGCTGGCCAGATTGCCGATACTCACCACGACAATTTCTGCCGGCCGCTGCGGGGTGCTCAAGCGCAAAGCCGCTTCGACAGCGATCTCGTCAAACGGATTGATGGCGATTTTGTTCGCTTCAATGTCTGAACCATCGGGTGTGATGCGTGCCGGCACGCTGTAATCGGGCACGCGTTTCAATGCCACTAAAATTTTCATAAAAGCGATCCTTGGAAGAGGAAAACCAGATAGATGCGGAGCGCATTGTATGAACCGGGTTGAATCCACTGAAAGGAATTAATCTAAGGATGCTTATCTTAATAACTTATAACTCGATTATTCAGTGCTGAACTAAGCATTTATGGCGGCTTCTATCCGGTGCAGCGTGAAATTCTGAGCGGTGAATGTCGGTGCCGGACCTGCAGGGATGGCCGTTGATCTGTGCTTGTTCTTTTAAATTTATTTTTATAACAACATATTTTTATAGTAGTTCTGGCAATAAAAGGTTGGCCTCTAGAATTCCTCATCGAAATTAACTGATGAGGAAAAAATGAAAGCACAACACACATCCAGATACCTTGGCGCTCTGCTGATTCTGGCGGCGGCAGGCTTGGCCCACGCCGATGCCACGCTCGATCGCATCAAATCCCGCGGCACCGTGGTGGCCGGCGTGATTCTCTCCGGCCCGCCCTTTGGCTATATCGACCCCAAAACCCAACAACCTGCCGGCCTCAATATCGATCTCGCCAACAGCATTGCCCAGCGTCTGGGCGTGAAGCTGGAAACCGTCACGGTGACCCCTCCCAACCGCGTGCAATTCCTGCAGCAAAGCAAGGTCGACCTGTTGCTGGCCAATATGCAACTGAATGCGGAACGCGCCGAGATCCTGGGCTATGTCCCCACGCCCTACGGTGATGCGGGCGGCGGGCTGATCACGCGCAAGGGCAGTGGTATCAAGAAATGGGAAGACGCGAAAGGCAAGGTGGTTTGCGTCTCGCAAGGCAGCAATTACGCCAAACCGCTGCTTGAGCAATACGGCGCCAATGTCAAAGGCTTGCCCGGCCAGCCCGAATCGCTGCTTGCATTGAAAGGCGGCAGTTGCCAAGCCTCGGTACATGACAGCGCACCGTTGCACCTGCTGGTTGCCGATAACCCGGAATGGAAAGAGTTCGAACTTCCGATCGCCAATGACCTGATTCCGTTGCCTTCGGTGATCTGGGTGCGCAAGGGCGAAACGGATACCCAGAACGCACTCGACAAGATTGTTCAGGATTGGTACCGCACGGGCTGGCTGGTTGAAACCACCAAAAAGAACCGCGTTCCCATCACGCCGGAATTGACGAAATGGCAGGCCAAGTACCCGGTTGGCTCCAAGTAAGCGCATGTCGCACTGGAAAGGAAACCTTCATGAGTAAAAACATCCTGATTCATTTGATGGCGGGCGCCACGGTCGCCTTGGGCATCGGTGCCGCCCAGGCCGATGCCACGCTCGACAAGATCAAGGCGCGCGGTTCGGTCTCGGTTGGCGTGATTCTCTCCGGCGCGCCTTATGGCTATCTCGATCCGAAAACACAGCAACAGCAGGGGTTCGTGATCGACTTGGCCAGAAGTGTGGCTCAGCAGTTGAATGTGAAACTGGAAACCGTGGCCGTTACGCCGCCCAACCGCGTGCAGTTCCTACAGCAGGGCAAGGTCGATCTCTTGATCGCCAATATGCAGTTGACCAAGGAACGCGCCGAAATTCTCTCGTACGTGCCGACGCCATACCAGGAAGAAGGCGGCGCCGCGATCACGCACAAGGGCAGCGGCATCAAGAAATGGGAAGACCTTCGCGGCAAGGTGGTGTGCGTATCGCAAGGCAGCAACTTTACCAAACCGCTGATCGAGGAATACGGCGCCCAGGTCAAGGCGCATCCGGGCCTGCCCGAATCGCTGCTGGCCTTGAAAGGCGGCAGCTGCCAGGCCTCGGTGCACGTCGGTGGCACGCTGGGCTTGCTGGTGGCCGACAACCCCGAGTGGAAAGACTACGAAGTGCCGATTGCTGGTGAACTGATTCCTTCGCCCTCGGTGATCTGGGTATGCAAGGGCGAGAGCGATTTCCAGGCCTCGCTCGACAAGATCGTGCGTGATTGGCACCGCAGTGGCTGGCTGATCGAGACCTCCAGGAAACACAAACTCTCGATCGAGCCGCTCATCAAGCAGCAAGAAAAAGTCAAAAGCGGCAAAGCAGTCATTTGAGATAAACAGGAATCCGGACATGAAAAAACTACAGCAATTAGGCATTGCCTTGGCATTGGGTCTGGCTTTCGGCACGGCGATGGCCGATGCCACGCTCGACAAGATCAAATCGCGCGGCGTGGTGAATGTCGGCGTGGTGCTCGGCGGTGCGCCCTACGGGCAGATTGATCCCAAAACCCAGCAGCCGGTGGGCTTCAATATCGATTTCTCGAAACTTCTGGCGCAGCGCCTGGGCGTGAAGCTGGAAGCCGTGACGGTCACCCCCGCCAACCGTGTGCAGTTTCTGCAAACCGGCAAGGTGGATCTGCTGATCGCCAATATGCAGTGGACACAGGAACGCTCGGAAATCCTGAGCTTCGTTCCCACGCAATATGACGAAAGCGGCGGTGCGGCCATTGCCCATAAAGGCAGCGGCATCAGGAAATGGGAAGACCTGCGCGGCAAGCAGGTTTGCGCCTCGCAGGGCAGCAATTTCATCAAACCGCTGATCGAGGAATATGGCGCCCAGATCAAGGCGCTGCCCAGCATGCCCGAAGCCTTGCTGGCCTTGAAGGGCGGTGCATGCGTGGCTTCGGTGCATATCAGCACCGGCATCCATACCCTGCTCGAAGAAGAACCAGCCTGGAAAGACTATGAAGCGCCGATTGCAAGCGAGCTGATTCCGTCGCCGGGGGTGATCTGGGTACGCAAGGGCGAAGCGGATACCCAGGCCGCATTGGACAAGATCGTGAAAGAGCTGCATGGCTCGGGCGTGCTGATCGAGACCATGAAGAAGAATCGTCTTGCCGTGCCGCAGGCCGTCGTCAAGTTGCAGGAAAAATTCAAGACCGCAGCCAAATAAGCGGCAAAGGAGAAACTCATGAGCCTGATCGGCAAGTTGCAGCAGATCGTCGGCGAAGCGTATGTCACCACCGATACGGCCGGCGCGCCGTATCTGAGCGATGTACGCAATACCCATACCGGCAAGGCGCTGGCACTGGTGCGCCCCGGCAGCCCGCAAGAGGTGGCCGCCGTAGTGCGCGAATGCGCCGAGCATCATGCACCGGTGGTGGTGCAGGGCGGCAATACCGGCCTGATGGCTGCAGCGACGCCGGACAACAGCGGCAAGGCCGTGCTGTTGCAGCTATCCAGGCTGAACCGGGTGCGCGAAGTCGATCTCGACAATGACACCATCACGGTCGAGGCCGGTTGCATCCTGCAACACGTGCAAGAAGCTGCCCAAAGCGCCGGGCGCCTGTTCCCCTTGAGCCTGGGCGCCGAGGGCAGTTGCACCATAGGCGGCAATCTGGGCACCAATGCCGGCGGCACGCAAGTGCTGCGCTATGGCAATACGCGGGAGCTGACGTTGGGGCTCGAAGTCGTCACGGCAGAAGGCGAGCTTTGGCATGGCTTGCGCGGGCTGCGCAAGGACAATACCGGCTACGACCTGCGCGATCTGTATATCGGCAGCGAAGGCACGCTAGGCATCATCACCGCCGCCACACTGAAACTCTATCCCTTGCCGGCAGCGGAATATGCCGGGCTGCTGGCCTTTGCCTCGCTGGAAGATGCCGTGGCTTTCCTCTCGGAAGCACGCAAGGGTTTTGGTGCCAGCCTGACCGGCTTCGAGGTGATTGCCTCCGACGTATTGCGCCTGATCGCCACCAACAAGCCGCAGCTGCCGTTGCCGGTGGACGTATGGGCCAATGACTGGGCCTGGTACGCGTTGGTGGAAATCTCCGACGAGCAAAGCGAAGCACATGCGCAGGAGGCTTTCGAGCGCGTGGTCGGGCAGGGGCTGGAATCCGGGCTGGTGCAGGATGCCGTGGTGGCCGAGGGCGAAACGCAGCGCCTGGCACTGTGGCACTTGCGCGAAAGCGGTATCAGCGAAGCCCAGGCCGTCGAGGGCAAGAATATCAAGCACGAAGTTTCGGTGCCGATTTCGCGTACTGCCGAGTTCGTTGCCACCACAGTGGCGAGCCTCAAGCGCCACTATCCTGGTTGCCGCCCGATTCTGTTCGGCCACCTCGGGGACGGCAACCTGCATTTCAATGTTTCGCCGCCGCTGGGCGTGTCGCCCAAGGATTTCCTGCAGCACGAGGCAGACATTCACGAACTGGTGCATGACAGCGCCCATGCCTTCGGCGGCTCGATCAGCGCCGAACATGGCATTGGTCAGGTAAAGCGCGATGTACTGCCGCGCTACAAGAGCGCGCTGGAGCTGCGCCTGATGCGCCGGATCAAGCAAGCGCTCGATCCGCTCAACATCCTCAATCCCGGCAAGGTGCTGACTGATAGCCGTGCCGAAGTCATCACCCGTTCAATCACAGCGGAAAAAGCATTGTCATGAGCGCCTTCACTCTATCCCGACGCGTGAGCCAAGCCGGGTTTTCCCCCAATGCCGCCGCCAGCCAGCGCGCCAAGCAACTGAAGGCGCAGGGCCGGGATATCCTCGACCTGACCATTGGCGAACCCGATTTTGAAACGCCCGATCACATCAAGGCAGCCGCCGTGCAAGCCTTGGCGAACGGCGATACGCGCTATACCCCGACGCTGGGCACAGCAGCCTTGCGCGCTGCGATCAGCGCCAAGCTGGCGCGTGAAAATCAACTGAACTTTCCGCCGGCGCAGATCGCCGTCGGCAATGGCGCCAAGCAGGTCATCTTCAATGCCTTTGCCGCGACGCTCGATCCCGGCCATGAGGTGATCATTCCGGCGCCGTTCTATCCCTCATTCCCGGAAATGGTCAGCCTCAACGATGGCAAGCCGGTGATTGTGCCGACCCGCGCCGAGGATGGCTTCAAGCTGACGCGCGCATCGCTGGAAGCGGCGATCACGCCGCGAACACGTTGGCTCGTGATCAATTCGCCAAGCAACCCCAGCGGCGCAGTCTACGGACGTGACGATCTATTGATGCTAGCCGAGGTACTGCGCGCACATCCGCAGGTGTTGCTGCTGCTCGATGAAGTCTACGAACACATCCTGTTTACCGATACGCCTCCGCCGCACTTTCTGCATGTTGCCCAGGATCTGGTCGAGCGCGTGCTGGTGGTCAATGGCGTTTCCAAGACCTATGCCATGACCGGCTGGCGCGTGGGCTACGGAGCAGGGCCTGCCGCGCTGATTCAAGCCATGGGCGTGATCCAGGTGCAATCGACCTCGGGCGCCTCGTCGATCAGCCAGGCGGCTGCGGTGACTGCGCTGGGTGGCGATCAATCGTTCGTGAAGGAGCGCACCGCGGCCTATCGCGCACGCCGAAATATCCTGGTGAAGGGCCTGACCGCTATCGAGGGCATCGAGTTGCAGCCACCCGAAGGCGGGCTTTTCGTGTTTTCCAGTTGCAAGGGCTTGCTGGGTAAATCAACCCCGGATGGCAAAAAAATCGCCACCGACGAGGATTTTGTCGAGTACCTGCTCGAAAGCGCGGGGGTGGCGGGTATTGCCGGCAGTGGTTATGGATTGCCGGGGCATTTCCGGCTATCGATTGCGGCCAGTACCGAATCGGTCAGCGTGGCATCGGCACGCATCGCTGATGCCGTTGCCCGGCTAAGTTAGGAGCGCAGCCATGATTGAATCCTTGCTGAATGCATTTATTGCTGCGGCCAAAATCATCGGCCTGAACTACAGCTTTTTGCTGAGCGCCTACGAGAGAGGGCCTTGGCTGGAAGGAATCGGCATCACCATCGGGCTGGCGCTGCTGTCCATCGTCAGTAGTCTGCTGGTGGGAATCGTGGTGGCTTCGTTGCTGACTTCCGGCAAGCCCTGGCTCGCCAATCCCACCCGAGCCTTTGTCGAACTCACCCGCAACACGCCGACGCTGGTGCAGCTGTATTGCGCGTTTTTCGTGCTGAACATGCTGATCAACCAGGCAGTAGGCGGGGCGCAAAACAATCCGCTGTCTGCGTTTGCCTGGGTGGTGATCGTGCTGTCGCTGCACTACGGCGCGATCCATGCCGAAGCCTTGCGCGCCGGCATCGAGGCCGTACCGAAGGTCACGCGCGAATCGGCGCTGTCGCTTGGATTCAGCCGCAGCGAGTCGCTGCGCTATGTCGAGTTGCCGCTGGCGATGCGCTTTGCCCTACCTTCGCTGGTGAACAACCTGGTCAATCTCGTCAAATCCACGGCGCTGGGTTCGGCCATCGCCGTGGGCGAGGTGACCTATGCCTCGCTGATGATCTGGACCCAGCGCGACAACGTGCTGGAACTGATGATTTTCATTTTCCTGGTATACGGCATCCTGACCCTGCTGGTCGCAAGGGCGGGAAGCTGGCTGGAAACCCATTTGAGGATGCCCGGTTATGGCCACTGAAAACAATACTCTGATCTTGAAAGCGCCTTGGGTTTTTCCCACGGTTTCGCCGGTCGCGCTCTGGCTTGTGGCATTGGTCGCGGCCTGGGCCGTGCTCGGCCAACTCTATGCCGACAGCATCCGCCTATTGCTGCTGTGGGTGCCGCATCTGGCCAAGGGCTTGCAGATGAATATCCTGACCAGTGTGCTGGCCATCGGCATTGGCACGGTGCTCGGCCTGCTGGTGGGCGCGCTGGAGCTCTCGCAAGCGCGCTGGATCAACACCCCGGCACGCTGGTATGTGCAGGTTTTTCGCAATGCGCCGCTCTTGGTGCTGATCTTCTTCACGACCTATGTGTTTCCGTTCGAAATCAAGATCGGCTCGATCTACCTGCCGTTCCCGGACTGGATCAAGGCGACCATCGGCCTCGCGCTGCCGGCCAGCGCGCATATCGCTGAAATTTTACGTGGCGCGGTGCAGTCGATCCCCACGCCACAATGGGAAGCCTCGGCTTCGCTGGCTTTCAGCCGCTCGCAGACGCTGCGCTGGATCATTCTGCCGCAATGCGTAAAGCGGGTACTGCCACCGTGGATGAATCTCTACGCCATGATCACCATGAGCACCACGCTGGCTTCGCTGGTCGGCGTGACTGAACTCCTGGAATCGGCCAAGAACGCCAGCAACACGGTCAATCGCACGGATTTCACCATCCTGGTTTATCTCGCGATCCTCACGCTCTTCTTTGCCTATTGCTATCCGATCACGCGCCTGACGCGCCGTCTGGAAAAGAAATTTTCCTTTCACTGATATCACCCCGCTTCGTCATCGTGCAGGCGAAGTGAATACGGACTGGAGATTCCATGCCACATACTGAAACCCATCACGAACGCCCGACGCTGGTTCAATTACGCGATGTTCATCTTTCGTTCGGCAGCAACAAGGTGCTCAAGGGCGTCGATCTGAACGTGCGTCAGGGCGATGCCGTATCGATCATCGGGCCGTCTGGCTCGGGCAAGTCGACCATCCTGCGTTGTATCAACGGTTTGCTTGCCCCGGAGCGCGGCGAAATCGTCGTCGGCAATACGCCGGTGCATGCGCTGAAAACCGAAGCAGATCGTATCGCGCTCAGAAAGCGCATCGGTTTCGTGTTCCAGCAATACAACCTGTTCCCGCACCTAAGCGTGCTGGAGAACATCGTGATCGCGCCGACCAGGATTCTCGGTACCGATCGCCAGACTGCCGAGCGCGAAGCGCGCGAGTTGCTGGCGCGTGTGCGCCTATCGGACAAGGCCGACGCTTATCCCGGCCAGCTTTCCGGCGGTCAGCAGCAGCGCGTGGCGATTGCCCGGGCGCTGGCCATGCACCCGGAGCTGGTGCTGTTCGACGAAGTGACTTCGGCGCTCGACCCGGAAACCGTGGGCGAGGTGCTGGCGGTGATTCGCGAGCTGGTGCAGGACGGGCTGACTTGCATTCTGGTCACGCACGAAATGCGTTTTGCCGAGGAAGTCAGCCACGAAATCGTCTTTACCGAAGGCGGCGAGATCGTCGAGCACGGCACGCCGCAGACCATCTTCCACGCGCCGCGCAATCCACGTACCCACGGCTTTATCAACGCGCTGCGCAACTGATTCAAGGTGGAAATCGCATGATCGATCTCTATTTCTGGCCCACCGCCAACGGCATCAAGATCCCGATTCTGTTGCAAGAGTTGGGCATCCTGTTTCGACCTTTCCCACTCAATATCCGCACCGGTGAACACAAAACTGAGGCGTTCCGGAAGCTGAACCCAAATCTGAAAATCCCGGTGATCGTCGATAGCGAACCCGTTGGCGGCGGCGCGCCCGTCACGGTATTCGAATCCTCTGCAATCCTGGTCTACCTCGCTGAGAAGTACGGCCAGTTGTTGCCGGCGAATCAGCAGGGCAGGTACACCGTGCTGGAATGGCTGTTCTGGCATGCCGCGCATGTCACCTCGGCATTCGGGCAGTACCAGAAATTCCATGAGCAGATCCCCGAGCAGGTATCCGACTCGCTCAAGCAATCTGCACTGGATGAAGTCACCCGGTTGTACCAGGTTCTGGAGGCGCGGCTGGCCGAGGCGGATTACCTGGCTGGCGAGTATTCGATTGCCGATATCGCGTTGTATCCGTGGATTCAGCCGCGTCGGCAAGGGCAAAACCTGGCCGACTATCCACATCTGGCGCGCTGGTATGCCAATGTCCGTGCTCGGCCTGCGGTGGAGCGCGCTTATCAATACGGCTTGAGCCTCGCCCCGGCAGAGAAGTCGCTGATTGACTGGTGTTAAGCCATTCCGGGCAAGTGTCGATTGTGGCACTTGCCCTGTTTGTAGTACCCCAAAAATATAAAACTGGAGATATCACATGAGCTATTCATCGGCTCGGGACGCTGCCGTGCGCAGTGCGCTCGCACAAGTTAAAACCATTGCCAGCCGGGCGCCGCTTAACCGCGCCAGCCTGAGCGAAATTCTGGATCAACTGCTGCCCTTGGCCAGCAACAAGGATTGGTGGCAGGCCGGCGATTTTTCGCCGCCCGAAGAAGGCGAGCGCCATGCGCGCTACTTAATCAGCGAAGAGCCGGATCAAACCTTTGCGCTGTACCTGAACGTGATGCGGCCTGGCAAGAAAATCGCCCCGCACAACCACACCACCTGGGCCACGATTGCAGCCGTGGAAGGCGTTGAATTCAATCATCTCTACCAGCGTACCGACGATGGCAGCCAGGAAGGCGTGGCCACGCTGGCCTTGCAGGAAACGCTGGAGGTCGGTCCGGGCAAAGGGGTCGCGCTGTTGCCGGACGATATTCATGCGGTCGAAATCCGTGGCGAAGCGCCGATCCGCCATTTGCACCTGTATGGCCGGGCGCTGGAAACACTGACCGAGCGGATCAGCTTCGATCTGGATACCCAGCGTTATGCGCCCATGCCGATAGGCGTGGCGACGCGCCGCAAGTAAGGGGCGCATATGGCTGATTTTATTGCTGCAGATCATCTGCAGGCGGCGTTGCACGATGGTGCTGAAATTGCGCTACTGGATATTCGCGAGCACGGTGAATATGGCGAAGCGCATCTGTTCTTCGCCGTACCCTTGCCCTACAGCCGGCTGGAAGTCGATATCGAGCGCCTGGTGCCGCGCAAAAACGTCCGGTTAGTGGTTTACGGTAGCGGCAATGCCCTTGCCTTGAAAGCGGCCGCACGGCTGGCCGGTCTCGGTTACACACAGGTCTCGGTTCTGGATGGTGGCGTTGCTGCCTGGGAAGAGTCCGGGTATGTGCTGTTTGCCGGCGTGAATGTGCCTTCCAAGGCCTTTGGCGAATTGGCCGAACATGCCTATGCCACGCCGCGAATCAGCGCCGAAGAATTGGCGCGCTGGCAGGCGAGAGGCGATGCCCCGGTGGTGCTCGATGGCCGTCCGCTGGACGAGTTTGCCAAGATGAATATTCCGGGTGGCATTTGCTGCCCGAACGGCGAACTGGCTTACCGCTGGCGTGAACTGGTGCCCGATGACAACACCCTGATCGTGATCAATTGCGCCGGGCGCACCCGTAGCATCATCGGTGCACAGACCCTAATCAATCTTGGCGTGAAAAACCCAGTCTACGCGCTGGAAAACGGCACGCAAGGCTGGATGCTGGCCGATCTGGCGCTGGAGCACGGCAGCGAACGGCGCTATCCGAGCCATATCCAGGCTGAATCTCTGGTTGCCGCACGCGAGGCTGCCAAGATACTGGCAGATCGTTTCGCCGTGCCCAGCATCACCGCACAGAATCTGCAAACCTGGCTGCAGGAAACAGATCGCACCACCTACCTGCTGGATATCCGCACGCCGGAAGAATTCGCTGCGTCCAGCCTGCAAGGTGCGCAATCCGCGCCGGGCGGGCAGTTGATCCAGTCCACGGACCAGTACGTGGGCGTTCGCGGTGCGCGTCTGGTTTTGTTCGATAGCGACGGCGTTCGTGCGCCGGTGGTGGCGAGCTGGCTGCACCAGATGGGCTGGGATGCCCATGTATTGGCTGATGGCTTGCAATCCGGGTTTCCCTTGCGAAGCGCGGAAAACGAGGGTCAAAAACCAGCCGCAGCGCTGCCTTTGATTACCGCAGCCGCACTGGCAGAAAAGCAGCATGCGCAATCCGTGCGCGTGGTGGATTTGCGCAGCAGTGCGGCTTTTCGTGAGTCCCATATCCCCGGCGCGATCTGGTCAATCCGGTCGAAGCTTGCCGATTTGCTGGCGGGTGAAACAAGACCGGTCGTGCTGGTCGCTGATTCACCTGCGATTGCCGCGCTGGCTGCCAGTGAATTCCCGGGCCATGTGGTGTGGTTGTTGGAAGATGGCTTTTCAGCCTGGCAAGGGCTGGGCTTGCCAGTTGAATCCAGCCCCGATCTGCCCGCCGATTCAGATCGCATTGATTACCTCTTTTTTACCCATGACCGCCACGAAGGCAACAAGGCCGCTGCGCGCCAGTATCTGGCTTGGGAAGTGGGCTTGCTCGATCAATTGAATGAGCAGGAACGCAGCGTGTTCAAGCCCGGCTTGGTCCACTCATCGATCTATCCAGATTCAAAGACAGGAAACAAGGCATGTCTACAGACACAATAAAAACCCGCTTGATCCACGCCGGCCGTGATACCCCAATCGAAGGCGGCAGCCCGGTGAATCCTCCGCTGGTTCGCGCCAGCACGATTCTGTTTGATAGCGTGGCGCACCTTCAGGATGTGCGTTCGCGGCGCAATACCGAACGCTTGCTCACCTACGGCGCGCGCGGCAACCCGACTGCCTATGCGCTGGAAGACCTGATCACGGAACTGGAAGGCGGCTATCGCACCCGGCTATATCCCACCGGCCTTGCCGCGATTACCCAGACGCTGATCGCGTATCTGAACCCCGGCGATCACGTCCTGATTGCCGATTCGGCCTACGAGCCTGTGCGCCATTTCGCCCGACAGTTTTTTGATCGTTACCAGATCAGCTATTCCTTTTTTGCCGCAGACGGGCAGGGCATCGAAGCGCTGATCCGCCCGGAAACCCGCCTGATCTACGCCGAATCACCGGGCTCGTTGGTGTATGAAATTGTCGATCTGCCGGCATTGGCCAAGCTGGCCCATGCGTACGGCATTTTGCTGGCCGCAGACAACACTTGGGGCGCAGGTTACCTCTATAGCCCACTGGAATTGGGCGCGGATATCGTGGTCTCCGCCGCCACCAAGTATCTGAGCGGCCATTCCGATGTGGTGATGGGCGCGGTCACCACCACCGAAGCGGCATGGCAAACCCTCAACCTCTCGAGCGATGCCCACGGCATGACAGTCAGCCCGGACGATGCCTGGCTGGTACTGCGCGGCGCCCGCACTCTTTCCACCCGGCTGCCAGTCCACGCCGCCGGCGCACTGGCAGTGGCCAACTGGTTGCTCAAGCATGAAGCGGTAGCCATGGTCTATCACCCGGCGCTACCGAGCGATCCCGGCCATGCCCTGTGGTTACGCGACTTTTCCGGCGCCAACGGTCTGCTTTCGTTTGCATTGAAGGATAAGAGCGAAGACGCCGCGATCAAGGTCATCGATAGCTTGCGCCTGTTTGGCATCGGGGCTTCATGGGGCGGTTTTGAAAGTCTGGTGATGATCAGTAACCTGAAAAAGGCTCGTACGGTGACTGATTGGGGTGGGCAAGGCACCGTGATTCGCCTGCATGTCGGGCTGGAAGATACGAGAGCGTTGATTGCTGATTTGGAACAGGCGTTGCCGGCATGAACTTGAACAGGCATTCACTGTGGGTGAATGTCTGTGCGTGAGTGATTGGTCGTTTTGTGCCCTGAAGAGCCGTTCAAGTTTTGCGCCTAAATGGCAGAAAAACAGCGTCAATGGCCATTCGGGCTTAGAATGCCAATTGGGACTGTCAGCCAAGAGCAGTCCGGTGGTGAAACGGCACACTCTTAGCCATAATGATCCATTCGTTATCGTTGGACGATCCGGACGAATAACTTCAGGGCGATATCCATAACTGGGGGAAAACGTGACTGCAATTTCTGTGAGTCTCATCAACATGAAAGGCGGCGTTGGTAAAACAACACTTGCTGCCCAATTAGCGCACGCTGCGGACAGAAAGAATCTTCGGACGCTAGCGATTGACCTCGATCCACAAGCAAATCTGAGCCAAGCGTTGATGGGAGCTAAGGAGTACGTAAAACATCTCAATTTAAAAAAACCCACAGTCGTCAACTTGTTTGAGCAGTATTTGCCACCGACAATTAGCTCTCCTAGTCCAACGAAAACTGAAATCTGCGATGTCATCATCAAGAATGCCGGTTACTGGCGCGATACGACATTGGATCTGATCCCTAGCCGGCTGGAGCTGTCCAACACACTGAAGAATCCAACTGGCAAGGAGCGAAAGCTCGCCAAGGCACTGAGCAAAATCAGCGACCAGTATGACTTGATCCTCATTGACTGTGCGCCAACTGAGTCAATCCTCACAGAGGCTGCATACCACGCAAGTCGATATGCCCTTGTTCCGGTAAAACCGGAGTTCTTGGCAACGATCGGTCTGCCTTTGCTCGCGAACTCAGTTGTTGAGTTCAAGGCGGAGAATAGCGATCACGCCCTCGACATCTGTGGCATTGTATTCAATCACTCTTCTTCATATTCGGACGGCCCGGAAACTACAACTTCAGTGAAGGAAGTGAAGGATGACGCGGCCAAGCACGGCTGGCACATCTACGACACGCACGTTAGATATTCGCGGTCATACGCTAAGGCATCAAGAGAAGGAACCCCCATCGGTTCCACCACATATGTGAGAGACAATGTACCGAAGCAATTCGCTTTGTTTGCTCAAGAGTTCTTCGATTCAGTCGGGATTGCATGACGGCATGACACCACGAGAATTTCTGGAACTTGAGGTCAGTCTTCTGTTGCTTAGGCACGGCAAGGATGCGGTTCTAAACAGTGTTGCGCGTCGAATGCAACTTTCCGATGAAGCGTTGCGGCTGGAACTTGACACATTACTTCACGCCGATATTGCGCAGCGTTCCAAGAAGAAGTACGTAGCTAAGCAGTTCGTGCTCGATTCCATTCTGAAGGGGCGCGAAGATAAGGCTGGCTATCTGCACCAGCTATGTGCGAGATTCGAAAATAGAACTTTTCTTCCCGAACTAAAAGACGTGAAGCGGTTCTTGGATAGACACGGCAGATCAGCCCCGAATGCGAAGTCGCGGATGCTTGCGCAAGCATCACTCTTTCAAGTGCTCGCTGATCTCGAAGTTTCCGAGCTAATGAAACTACTGGCCGAAGCGCCGGCAGGCACCGAAACCTCTTCCCTAGGGTTGATATCCGACGAAATTCTCGGCCGCAACCGGCTCCGTTGAGGTATGTTTGGATGAATATATGGGGTGACCTCTCGTTTGTATTGGAACTGATCAGCCGGCCGCTCTGTGCAGGGTAGAGCCAGTCACTGTCAAGAGTTGAATGGCAGGAACCAGTCTTGACCGGCCCGACAAATTTAGCGGTCGAATAACTCTTGATGGCCGTTTTCTTCCTTATGATTTAGCGTTAAAACGCCAGCCTATGTGGCATCAATACTGCCGCGATAACTTTTTCAACAGAATCCCCGCAAGTTGCGCAGGCTTGAATCGTGGTGTCAGAGCTTCCGCAAATGTTCCGGATCAAGAATGCGCTTGCTGTAGGTTTTCGAGGTGTAGAGCGTCACCGCCGGATTGTGGCCGGTTACCCGGTCTTTGGTGACCAGCGTGGTGACCAAGGCTTCGGAATACTTGATGAACAGCGAATCGTGCCCCACGCAGAGGCCCATGATCACGTTGAGCTGGGTTTGCTCCTGATTCAGCAGTTGCGCCTGCAAGATCGGGTTGCAGCAAGCTTCAAAGGTGCCGCACTGGATTTTCAATCCATCCGGAATGCCGATATCAGTTTTATCCACCGATCCCACCTTGCACAGCACGGTGTAGGGTTCCAGCCCGGCGGCGCGCAGTACCTTGGTGAATATCTTGGTCTCTTCTAGCAAACCCAGGCAAGAGGCAATGCCGATGCGCGTGGCGTTGATCCGCTTGGCAAAGGCCACAATTTCTTCCACGCGTGAAATCTGGCAGTAGTACAAACCTTCTACCTCGGCCGCCGCTCTGGCTACCAATGCATCCTGTGATTCCCCACGATACGTTTCGACCGTGGTATCAACCTGGGCCTCTTCGGTGGCTTCGGTCAGGCAAAAGTTCGGGAATTTTTTGTCGCGCCGGTAGCAGTGCAATTGTCCGCATTCCGAGCAGGACAGGTTTTCAATTTTTGCCATGAGGCATATTCCTATGTGGTGTGGTGCCAGCGTATCGGGTTGTGCGGCACTGAAAAACGAAGAATTGTTTCTATGGTTATCCGGAATTTCATAGGCTTGCCGGATGTCTTGGCTGGATACCGGCGTGCGCCGGTATGACGGCAAACCACGACAAACCACGACAAACCCAGGCCGATCAGATCGTGAAATCCTCGCCGTGCCAGGCGCCATCGGCATCTTGCACTGGCGAGTGGATCGTGCCGCCGCCGGTGGCTTTTTCCAACTGTTCCACCCGGGCAAGCAGGGTGCGCAATGTGGTGCCGATCGCGTCGGGTAAGTTGGAATCCTGCAGATCAGGCTTGTCGCTGGACGGGGTATCTTTGGCGCGGATCACGATCTGGCCGGGTATGCCGACCACAACGGAATTGGGCGGCACGGATTTCACCACCACTGAATTTGCTCCAACCCGGCAATCACTGCCGATGGTGATCGCGCCCAGCAACTTGGCCCCGGCGCCGACCACCACGCGATCGCCCAGCGTTGGATGGCGTTTACCGTGCGCGAGGCTGGTGCCACCGAGCGTGACGCCGTGATAAATCGTCACGTCGTTG